>ERZ1108166.774-NODE-774-length-17093-cov-8.677427_pt1 | contig 17093 bp, 29 predicted proteins | sample MGYA00403702_ERZ1108166 | MGnify/ENA primary metagenome ERZ1108166 (study PRJEB35170, sample SAMEA104062401) | human gut metagenome | biome: human gut; feature: human-associated habitat; material: faeces | place: Denmark | collected 2012-05-01 ...
TTGCAATAAAATTAAATCCCTCTTTTTTAGCAACTTTTAGATATTCATATTCAAATTTTGATAATTTAACAGGTTTTTTATATTCTTCTAATAAGTTTAACAATGATTGCCTTAAACACTCTGAACAAAGTATTTCTTTAAAACAATCGCTTTCTTCATAATCAATATTTGACTCAAAGTTTGCTAAATAACAACCGAAGTATACATTATTATTGGTGTCATAATTTTTAATTTCTTTTTTAATCTTCTCTATCTTTAACATTTCTAAATACCTCTTTTACTATATTCGTTTTCTATCTTAGCAAGTTAGCATCTAAATCTAACCTTTTTCGTGTTCCTAAAACTACGTAGCCATCTTTGCAATACTCGCTATCATAAATTACACAAGTTACCTCTACATGGAAAAATCTCATGGTATAATCGCGGTCAAATTCTTGTAGGCATAAAATATCGCCAACTTGAAAATAACGATCATTTTTCCTAATTTCAAAATCTTTTATGCCTTTCAACTGCATTTCAAAATACTTTGGTTTTGTTTTTAATGTTTTAACTTTCATTTTTCTATGTCCTCTTAATTTTAAATTCTTATAATACTCTATAAATAATTCTTATAATATCGTCTAAACCACTCGACCTGAGTGTGAGTTTCTAAATATTTAGCTTGTGCTACACGTTTTAGTCTTATCCTAGTTTCTATACTCCTATGAGCAGAATAAGGCGCTATGCGATGGCAATTAGCACATAGCCATACTTTTAGCCCATCTTCTTCACATTTCTTCCTATCACTCCCATTCAAGCAATGGTGATCTTCTAAATTTAAAGTTGTACCGCATAAGTAACATACTTTTTTATCTTGTATTATTGTTTTCAATCAGTTGCACCTCTATTCTCGGGTATTCTTTATCAACTTTTACATCATGCCGTAATTGATTTATATACTTTTGGCTATCGTCAATGATTATCCCTTGTTTAACTAATGCGTCTTGAATAAATTTTGTTGCGAAAGTTATGTTATCTACATCACGACGTTTATTTTTTTCATACCATGTAATCTTTAGTTTGATAGGATATTTTTTTATTTTATGTAGCTGATATTTCTTTATAGCTTCTATTACGATAGATTCGTTTTTAAGCTTCATCTGACTGCCTTTGTAACGGTTAGACCGATTGGCGCTTGTATATTCGTTAAGTCCATCTAAACGCCCATAGATAATAAATTCAGCCATATATACCACCCTCTAACGTTGGTATATTTAACTCATTACACCAGCTTATCGCAGTATCAATTAATTTATTCATTTCTTTAGTATCAAACTTTGATGATCCGTAATAACATAAAAATCTAGCATAATCTTTGTTTGTTTCATCATATTTTATTAACTTTACAAATCTAAAACATTTTTTTAAATCATTTTCCGCTTTTGCTAATGTTTGTATTACATCACATTTAGCTTTTGTTTCTTCTAATAGCATAAGGTATACATCATCATCACTAATATTTTTTTTATCTTCATCGCTCATTTTTAAAGCTAATTCATGAACAAGCGACCACAAATACGCATTTTGATTTAATGACCTTTTAGACCTAGGTTTTTTTATTTCAAGTGAATACAACTCTTTTTCTAATTCCTCGGTGTTAGCTTTAGAGTTGTAATCACTTATTGTAAAAGTAATCTCCAAATCTCCCGTTTCGTAATTGATTACTCTATGTAAATATTTTCCTAAAAGTTTAATCATCAGAACTGCAAATCATCTTCCATAATGTCATATTGGTTTTGCTTTAAATCATCAAACCTTGGGTCTTTAACATCATACTTGTTCTTTGGTTCTTCCTTTGGTTTAGTTTCCAAAAACTGCACACTATCGCAAATAACTTCAACTACATTTACCTTTTGCCCTTGTGAATTGTCGTAACTGCGTGTTTGGATTCTACCCTCCACGCCTACCAAACTTCCTTTAGAACAGTATTGGTTTACATTTTCAGCAGGTTTACGCCACACGACACAATTAATAAAATCTGCTTGTTGTTGACCATCTCTGCTTGTAAAATTACGATTTACCGCTAAAGTAAATGAAGTAACCGCATCACCTTGTTGGGTTCTTCGTAATTCTGGATCTCTTGTTAGTCTTCCTACCAATGCGACACAATTAATTGCCATTTGTTTTTCCCTCCCGATTATTTTTTTTCGCTTTCATTTCCATAGCTTCACCGAACTCATTGCTTTTTAAATACTCAATAACTTTATCGGCTTCGTCTTTTGTCAACAAATTTAATTTATCTTTTCCAGTAGTTTTAATAAACTTACCAACTATATCAATCGAAAAATCATTAATATAGCTTTTAATAATATCTTTTTGTTCCTGCGTTATTTTTTGTTCTTTCTTGGCCGTCTTTTCTATTTCTTTCACTTCGTTTGTATCAGCATCTTTTGTATCATCAATGTTAAAAAGACCGTTTAAAGCATACTTACGAGCATAGCTAGAAGCAGTACCCGTTATTTGACTGTCGTCCATTCCTTTTTTTGTCATAGGCTCTCTAGCAAATGCATGTGTAATAATCACATCATCACTATCCCAATCCCTTAGTTCACACACTGCCTTTATGTAATATCTTTCGTTCATGCTTTCCAATTCGTCTTGAACAATAAGTGCCGTGCGGTATTTAAAGCATATCGGTTTCAATGCTTCTAAAATATCTTCGCAGCTTCGATAATAATAATTACCGAATTTGTTATACTGTCCTTTTGGTGCTTTTAACTCATTTTGGATATTTGCTAATTTTTCATACAAACTAATCTTTACTGCTTTATTGTTTTCCATTTTTACCCCTCCAGTTCTTTGATGATGTTTTGATAATCTTCTATGCCCTCTTGGATATCATCCAACAGAGAGTTAAATACTTCTTTCCAATTTATTGCTTCGTTGTTTCCATAGCCGATATCAAATAAATCTTTAGAAATACTTGTCACGCAAGTTGTTACATCGTCTACGGTTTCTTTATACTGTTCTAAATCGTAATACATCGCTTGTAGTTCAGCTAATTTCTCATTAGCGTTTCTAAGTTCCATAAATCTTTTCATATCGCTTTGACTAGCGGTATTTTTTAAAGCATATATATTTGCATCTTGTAATCTTGCTATATCGCTCGCTTGTTCTAGCTTCATTTTTACTCACCACCAAAAATATGTATTTTTGCTATTTCTACAGCTGTTTTATATTCTTTTGCGTAATTGTTATTTCCATGTGTTTCGTTAACTTTTTCTAGAAATTCCTCAATAGTGCCAGTAAAGCAACCACAAGAAACTTTAATATCGTTATTAGCCGTTTTAAAAAAGGTTGTTATATCATTCCGAGACCCGATCGGTCCAATAACTAAATAATCAGCATCACCGTACACCCAAGCATCACCGTACACCCAAGCATCACCGTACACCTTGGCATCACCGCTCACCTCGGCATCACCGCTCACCTCGGCATCACCGTACACCTTGGCATCACCGTACACCCAAGCATTACCGCTCACCTCGGCATTACCGCTCACCTTGGCATCACCGCTCACCTTGGCATTACCGTACACCCAAGCATTACCGCCTCCTTGTGATAAATTACTTTCCTTTTCGATAAATCCCCCTTTTTGTCCTTTAACGATATCTCCAAAACATTTCACAGCTTCAATTTGGAATAGTGTTTTACCCATAAAATTTATTTTTACATCTGTTAACTTATATTTCATTTCTTTCTCTCCTCTTGTTGTAAAATTTAACGATTGTTATACATTTCTACTACCTTGTCACGATCCTTAGTTACAAGTTTTAGATTGCTTGTTAGATTTACGATTAAGCAACTTTGATAAATAGCTAATGCAATCGACATAGCTAACATAACAGTCAAAATCTTAATAAGTGTTTTATCTTTCATCCTCTCAACCCTTTCATTAGTCAAATTTAATTACCGCCCATACCCAAACAACGTCGAGAGGGCACATTTTTTTAGTTCTAGGGCACGTTTTGAAGTCATTGGCATATTCCAACGCTTTTTCAGTTTTTCGCTCCACAGATGGCAAATACTGCCCTAAGTCGTATGCTATGTTGTTAATGTACTTCTCGTTATCGATACATTTATGTATTGCTTCTTTGATTTGCTCATAACTGTAACTAGCAAATCTTGGATACAGCATTTTTATATATTCGGGCGTGAACCCTTTGTTATAGTTCAAACCTAGAAATATCATTGCTTTTGCGAATTCTTCAATCGACATTAGTAGAACTCATTAAAATCCATTGCAGAAGCTAAGTCTTTCGTTGTCTGCTGTTGTACTTTTCTAGGTTTATCCTGCTCTCGAGCCAGCCAGCCATTTACAAACTTTAAAATTCCGCCCTTGGTTTTTCTGTTTCTAGGGTTAGCATCAAGCCAACCGCACATTTTCCTTAGCTGCTGCATGATATCTACGTTAGGATATAACTCCGACCATTTATCAACTTGCTTTTGTGTAATCGGGTAGTAAGTTTTATCATTTAGTATAAATTCGATTACGGGTGGCTCTGTAGCAATTTCATTGCTCGGAGCATTATATATATCTTTAGTATTTAATTCTTTAGTATTTAATTCTTTAGTATTTAATTCTTTAGTATTTAATTGTCCTTGGTTTTCTAGCGCTTGAATTTCTACATCTAGAATTTCTACATCTAGAATTTCAACCCCTAGATTTTCTACTCCTTGTTTTTCTATGTCTTGTTGTGGTTTTTCGAAGATATCATAAATGTACTCAATTCGCCCCGTTTCAGTTTGATTCGGTAACAGTTTTGTGACCTTTAAATAATTAAATTTTTTTAACTCATTTAATGCACTTTTCACCGCCACTTCACTCTCTTTGCAGATAGAAACAAGACCCTCTACCGAGTACTCCCAATCATCTCTCAAACTAAGCATTAAACTTAACAATCCCTTTGCTTTAAGTGACATATTTTTTTCTTTCAAATGAGTGTTGCTCATTACTGTATAATCGCTACTTTTGTTCATTCTAATTATTGCCATTCAGCTACTCCTTTCTATAAAACCATTTCAATAATTCCACTTGTTAAAAACGCTATCAAGATCACTGCAATTACTATCGTCAGCACTCCTCGACCCGTTAAATTATCTATCCTCACTCTTGACACTTCCTCTTGCTTGGTTTATAATTTTGTTGTTTATTTTATATTTTTTGGCTTTAGGCGACTTTTGACGAGTCGTCTTTTTCTTTTCTAAATGCTAAAATTAATGCGGTTATTGATTCAAAGGAAATTCCATACTCCTTAATGATAATATCTATCGGGATTTCAGCAGTTTTATATTTCAAGTTATATTTATCTTTTAAGTTTCTAATCATCGCATATAAGGTGTTATTCGTTCTTTCCGGGAAAATAAGAGATAGTATTTTAACGTTCAGCATACTCAATCACCTCTTTGCTCTCGAATTTTTTGCTATTTTCCAACATCTGCATCGCTCTATGCATATAGCTATTTTTGGTTTCTTGAATTTCGCTTTTTAACGTACATGCATAGTATCCGCCTTTGCTTCCACTAACACTCCCTATAAAGTATTTAAAATCAGGATTAAACCTTATATTTTCAATGATTTTTCGCATTGTCTTGTCACTTTTAATTTGCGGAAAATAAACCCTTAATTGACGATTTTTAACCATGTTTTCTTTCCCAATATGATTAGTTACAATAAAGTTGTATACCTGTTCTTCAATGCACATTTTTAACGCTCCTTTCTCTTTTTTATCCAGTTAAATAACGCTGATCCTACGCAGTAAATAAACGTTGCAACGAAAAACACTAGAAACAATAAATCTCCTAAATCAAGAACTATTTTGAACACTAAATTCACCCCTTTCATTATTGGTTGTCTAATAGGCGTTTAGTAACATATGCTCTTTTTATGCATTTGGCTTCTTCCTCACTAATACACCCATATGTTTCGATAATGGTTTGAATCTGATCTTTCGTTAGTTGCATAGGTTCAAACCTTTTTATTACTGTATTGATAACTGCTTGCTTTTGTTTATCTGGTTGACTCATCCATTCGGATAAACATTCAAAAAATAATAATGTAAATTTTCTTCTTTTTTTAGAAAAACGTTTACTATCTAACTTTTCAAAAGTTTGATGCAACTTAGGCGAAAGTTCTAATATCTTCCACGGACTGATGCTATCGTAATTAAATTCAACATTGTTAATGTCAAACTTTTCTATTTCTTCCATAATTTCTTTTTTATTCATAACTTACTCCTCTCATGCTATAATTGATTTGTCGGACACTAATTAAAATATAGAAAGCGAGATGGATTGTTTGGATATTAAATATAAATTTCTTGAATTAGCTATAAAAAATTCAATTAACGATCAAGTCAAGGTTAAGGATTTATTACCATTTGAAAATTTCGATAATTACACTATCTTAGAAATAATAAAACCACTGAAAAACGAAAATTTAATAGACTTTTACATGGGTGGTCTAATAGTTATAAAGCCATCTGCTAAAGAAAAAATAAAATCTCTAAAAAAAGATAAAATTAGAAAACCAACTATAATTTTTTTGAAGTGGATCATAGGTATCATAACTTCGTTGCTAATTGCTTATTTTATTGCTAAATTAGGTTTAAGCACTTAAGTACCTTTAGAATTAAATAAACTTGTGACTCGGGAGAAATAGACATCTCAAGATCAATTAAAGCTAATTCATCATATTGATTTTGATTAAGTTCAATCCCGAGTTCTTTTTTTATACTTTCAATAGTTATTGGTTCTTTCATTTCCCTACCTCCATTGTTTATTGTTTTTTTGTTACATGTCATGTAACTTTTCTTCTAATAAAAAATTAGCGCCTAGACTTCTATCATATTTCCTAAAGTATTCTAAAATTTTGATTAATTCTATTTGCGTGAAAGTTCCATCATTGATTTTTGTACAAACTGTTTTCCGTGAAATATTCAAATACTCTGCTAACATAGCTTGTGTAACATCATATCTCACCATGATACTTTTAAGAACTTTATTCAAATTTACACCCCCCTCTTTTTTTGTTACATATCATGTAACTTTCAACTATATGATAATTACTTTTTACGTAATTGTCAATAAATATTGCGAAAATAATTACATTTTATGTAACTTTTATTACAATCTATGTAACTTTTGAGTGATTTGTGATATTATTTAAACATAGGAGGTGATATCCGTGGGATTTGCACAACGAGTTAAGCAGCTAAGAAAGCAAAAACATTTAACTGGCGAACAATTGGGTAACATTTTAGGAATAACTAAAACTGGCATTTCATACTGGGAAAATGGAAAATCAGTTCCCGATAACGAAATGCTACTAAAACTAGCTGATTTTTTTGATGTTTCTATTGATTACTTATTAGGTAACACTGACATAGAAACAAAAGTAGATAAAAATACATATTATGGCGATTACGATGATGTTGTGGAATATTTAAAAGATAAACCCGAAAGGTTAGATATCTATAAACGAATTCTAAATGATGATCACTTCGCCTTACTATTCGATAAAACAAAAGACCTTACACCGGAGGAAATTGATATAATAATTAGTGTTATTATTGGGTTACAAAACGGGAGAAGATAATATTTGGAGGGATAAAGTAATGGAGGTTGACGAATTATTAAAAATGAATTTTGAGGATTTTTGTCGTTTCAACAATATAATTATAAGTTTTAGCGACATTTTGCCTAATAAATTGAAAGGAATGTGCGTGCATACAACCGAATATTATGAAATTGTAATAAACAGCAAACAAGCTATCAATATTCAAAAAGAAGCCTTATTGCATGAGTTAGCACATGTTTTAAAAAACCACTTTGCCCATGATTGCAATTTGACTGCTGAAGAATGTGATAAAGAAGTTGAAAAACTTCTTGATAAATTTAAATTTGAAATTGGTACATGTTTTGATTTATCAATGTTTTAGAAATTAACCGATAAACACACATTAGGTGTTTATATAAATAATATACGGGAGGAAAGAATAGATGAAGAAGTTTAAAGAGTTTTGGAGAAAAGGAATTAAACAGAAAGCTATAGTAATAGGGATTGTCTTAATAATGTTTGTAATCGGTTCTATAATCGGTTCCAATAAAAACACATCATTTAATTACGAATTTTCTAAAAGTGAAAATTTGTCATTAGAATTAACACAACACAATACAACCACTGCATTGGATGAAATAACTAATAAAGCTAAAAAAGATAGGGAAAATGATACAAAGGAAGAAAAAAACAAGATAATTAACGATGGTCTTTATTTTATTAAAAATAATGTCAACGATTTAGCAAAAGATAACGAAACGATGGAAAAATCTTTATATTATGGATACTACATATATTCTTGTATCGAAAACGAAGCAGATGCAAAAAACATAACCGAATTAAGCGAAAAAGAACAAGCTGTTTACAAGATTGGGTATAACACTTTTGTAGGCTTGAAGTTTAGATATAGAAATGTTGAACAGATTAATGAAAATAAAATTCAAACAGTAAAAGAAAATCTAGCAAAAATATAAAAAAAGGCCACTGCTCATAGCGGTGGTCCATAACGTAAAGTACAACTCTTAAATGTCCTTTTACGTGCTTAATTATAACATTTGAACACGTCTAAGGCAAGCAAAGAAAGGACGTGTTTTTATTATGGCAAAGGAATATAAAGTCCGAATATTAAAAAACGGCGAAAAACGATATATTTTTGACGTGAATATAGGCTATAGAGCGGACGGCAGCAGAATTAGAAAAACTGTTACATCCAAAACTATAAAAGACGGTAGAAAAAAAGTAGCTGAACTATTGCTAGATAGGACTAATCAAGTCGTTGTAGCCAAAGGACTGCTTTTTAAAGATTTATATGATGCATATATTGCCGATTATAAAAATAAAGGACGTTCCCCCTCTACCGTTCGTAATATTGCTTTTTCTTATAGAAAAAAATATGCAAGATTTGAAAACGTAAGAATAACAAAAATAAATGATTATGATTTAATTGAATGGATTGAAGATTTAAAAAAAGATTTATCACCTAATACGGTTAGAATTCGTGAGGGAGCATTAAGTGCATTCTTTAATTGGTGTATAAGAAAAAAGGCGCTTGATCGAAACCCCTTTGTTTATATTGATAAAACTAAAACAACCAAGCCTAAACTTGAATTTTGGAACGAGGCACAGTTTAATCAATTTATTTCAAATGTTTCGAACAAAAAACACAAGATTGCTTTTTGCACCCTATTTTATACTGGATTGCGAAAGGGAGAATTTTGCGGACTTAGCCTATCCGATTTAGATGAAGATAAAAATGAATTGCATTTATCACATACAGTAAAAAATACTAGCAATGGTCTTGTTGTGTCTACAGAGTTTAAAAATGAGCAATCACGGCGAATAGTACCAATTCCCGATTGGTTGACCCCAAATTTAAAAGAAGTCTTAAAAAGCGAGGAATACCCCTACAGAGAGTATTATACATATTTAAACGTTTTGTTATCTAGATACAATGACCCCACTCTACCAAAAATAAGTATACACGGTTTTAGACATAGCTATATATCTATGTTAATACATGCTAATGTTAATCATTATACTGTTTCTAAAATAGCGGGACATAGCAAAACAAGTACAACCCTAGATATCTATGGTCACCTCTATCCCGACGAACGTAGACAAGTAACAACAATTTTTAGTGAAAGAAAAAAGGTACTCGAATGAGTACCTTAGAAAGTATTTGGGAGTAAAAAGGAGTAAAATCCTCTCAAAACCCTTACGAACCATACAGTAATAATTATAATGGCTAAATTATTTATCACTTACTTGGATGTGGATTTAAAGTTCGTTACATTTGAAAATATTATTTATAACTTGAAGGATATTTTATAAATTACATTTTCTATCACTTTCTAATATGCCATGATTTCAAGGACAAAATACCATGGACGAATGTTTAGAGAATGAACTGATATAAAGGAAATTCACTACTATGTTTAAGGAATTTGGAAAATAGTTAAATCTATTATTGTTTTCGACGGGATAATTTAGTAAGAAGTATCCGTCTATGTCTTCGAGAAAAAGGTGAATAGCTTATCACGGATACCTTTCTTACTATTTTTTACTTTTAAAGAGTGCTAATAATTATATTAGGAAATTTTATCGTTGTAGGTATGATATATCAGCAACCTCTATCAGCAAATATTTAACTATTGATTATTAATTATTTTTTTAATTTCCTCTATATCTTCATCAGTTCCATCATTCTCAACTTTGTAAAGACAAGGAACATTGTATTGTTCAGCAATAACGTCACCAGCTTTACAGAATGCTTCACCGTATCCTTGATCACCACTAACTATAACACCTTTTAAATGGTCACCATTACTATTTAAAAATGATTCAACTTCCATAGGGACATCACCATAACCATCAGTATAAGTGATTAAGAGAAACGGCTCGCTAACAGCCTCATCTCCAGAAGATATTTCTAAGGCGTCGACACTTAAACGATCAACAATACTTTGAACATTACCTGTTCTTGATGCAAATACTACTTTCATACATTTCTCCTTTTCTCTAGTTAGCTTCAACTAACTATCTATATGTTAGCACAGACTAACTTACTATGCAATAGTTTTTATAAAATTTATCCAAATTATTTATTCAATTGGTAAAATCCTGATAATCCAGAATATTTACTTTGTTTACCTAGACGATCTTCAATTCTAATTAATTGATTATATTTAGCAATTCGGTCTGTTCTTGATGCAGAGCCAGTTTTAATTTGTCCCGCATTTGTTGCTACCGCAATATCAGCAATAGTTGTATCTTCTGTTTCTCCTGATCTATGAGAGATAACTGCTGTATAATTTGCTTTTTGGGCCATTTCAATAGCTTCTAAAGTTTCTGTTAAAGTACCAATTTGATTTACTTTAATTAAGATTGAATTAGCTACACCGCGTTTAATTCCTTCTTCAAGACGTTTAGTATTAGTTACAAAGAAATCATCACCGACTAACTGTACTTTGTCCCCTAACTTCTCAGTTAGATAATCCCAACCTTCCCAATCATCTTGATCTAAACCATCTTCAATTGAGATAATTGGATATTTAGAACATAATTCAGCATAAAAATCAACTAATTCTTTTGAAGTAAATGATTTATTATTTTCTCCTGGTAATACATATTTACCATCTTGGTAAAACTCACTGCTTGCAACATCCATTGCCAATTTAATATCTTCACCTGGTTTATAGCCAGCCTTTTCTACTGCCTCTAGAATAGTTTTAATAGCATCTTCATTAGAAGCTAAATTTGGAGCAAAGCCTCCCTCATCACCAACTGCTGTATTTAATCCTTTTCCTTTTAAAACGGCTTTCAAAGCATGGAATACTTCCGCACCCATTCTGATTGCTTCTTTAAATGTTGGAGCGCTAACCGGCATAATCATAAATTCCTGAAAATCTACATTATTATCTGCATGAGCTCCACCATTAATGATATTCATCATTGGTGTAGGTAATACATAAGCATTAGCTCCTCCAATGTAACGATATAATGGTAAATCTAAGCTCGTCGCAGCACATTTAGCAATAGCTAAAGATACACCTAAGATTGCATTTGCACCTAACTTACCTTTATTTGGTGTTCCGTCCAAAGCAATCATCGTTTCATCGATTTCTCTTTGATTTGTTACTTCTTTACCAATTAATTCTTTAGCAATAATCTCATTAACATTTTTTACTGCTTTTTCTGTTCCTAATCCTAAATAACGGTTTTTATCACCATCACGTAATTCAACTGCCTCATGAACACCTGTTGAAGCTCCACTTGGTACTATCGCACTAGCGAATGCTCCACATTCTGTAGTTACTTCTACCTCTACAGTAGGATTACCACGTGAATCCAAGACCTCACGGGCATATACACTTTTAATTTTACTCATTTGTTTTCCTCCTTCATGATTCCTTAACCTGGGTGACTAAGCCAGGTTAGAAAGAATCATTTATTCACACGAAGTTAGTTTTACCTAACTACAATAAGGTTAGCACATACTAACCTTATGTGCAAGTAAAAAGCATTAAAAAAATCACAGAAATTTCTGCGATTACAAATCTTTTGTTAACTCATTATCCCAATCCAGATCATTATAACAAGCCCATAGACCATTAAGTGATAATTGAACCATACTGCTAACAGCTGCATCAGTATAAAAAGCTAAATGTTGTGTCATGACAACATTAGGAAATTGACGTAAATATGCCATATTTTTATTTTTAATTATATCAGTACGCATATCTTGATGATAAATTCCTTCTTCACCTTCAACCACATCAAGTCCTAAAGCCCCAATCTTCTTATTTTCGATTCCCCTGATTAAAGACTCGGTATTGCATAATTGCCCCCGAGCACAGTTAATAATGATTATTCCATCTTTCATTTTACTTATTGTTTGATCGTTAATTAGATGGTGCGTACTTTTAAGATACGGCATATGCAAAGAAATAATGTCACATTCTTGATAAAACTGCTCTAGGTCGACATAAGTTGCATATATTTTAGCGGTTTCATTTTGATGAATATCATAAGCTAATAAACGAGCTCCAAAGCCGGATAAGTTTTTTAAAACTGCTTGACCTATTCGTCCGGTCCCCATAATTCCTATCGTTAAATCTTTCATCTCTCGCCCTTCTAGCCCTTGTAAAGAATAATCATTTACCTGTCCTAACCACAAAGCTTTTTTATAATGACGTAACGATAACAGCATTAGCATAACAGTAAAATCTGCAACTCCTTCCGGTCCATAACTAGAATTACAAACCTTTATTCCTAATTCTTTGGCATATTCGATATCAATATGATCATATCCTATTGTTCTTGTTGCAATAACTCCAATTCCTGCTTTAGCAATAGCATCTAAAATTTCATGATTGATCTTACTCTCCCCTAAAAAAGCAATTCCATCATATCCATTCAATAAAGATAAATTTTTTTGGCATAGATATTCCTTATAATAAGTTATTTCAAAGTTATTTGAATTATTCATAATTTCAAAATCTGCCATCTCGTCACTTCGTACTTCAAATGCAATAATCTTCATTCTCGTCCTCCTCAATATCAATATTATATCATCTCAAAATGAATTCTAAACATTTTGTTGAATTTCATACACTGAAGTTCTATCCTACATTATCTCTTTTAAAAGCAAGATTGTGTTTTCTACCATATCATTAGTTGCCTAATCGCAACACTCTACCAATTTCTTTGAATTAATCAATTCATCACATTCTGTATCAATAATAATGATTCTACCTTTCACCTTTATAAAAATTATCCTTATTAATAGCATGATATGTTTTAGCGCTGACTGGAATATGTAAAGAAATAAAGTTCGCAATTGAACTAACTGAATAAGGATTATTTGAAATACCAATTCCTAATACCTTGGTAGCCTTAATATTAATATGATCATACCCAATTGAATGGATATTAATGAATTTAACACCATTCCTTTTTAATAAGATTAATAATTCATGATTCAAGATTGAATTTTCGACAATGCTAATTGCTTCAAAAATTGCTATTATAAATAATTTTCTTTAGTCAAAGGTTCTTTGAGTAGTTTAATTTCTCCCCCCATATTTCAATAAAAATCATCTTAGTGTTATCCCTATATATCTTTACGATGATTAAACATGGGTATTTTCATACTCATAGCCTGTTCAATATGTTTTTATTAGTGTAATAATATTATATTAAAAGGTATTCATAAACTCCTTTTTTTACCGATTATTTTGTCGAATTTATTTTGATAATCGTTGATGTTTCATTGACTTTAACTCGGCTTTATTCTATACTTTACTCAGGTGATTTTAGTTCGCCTTAAATAGCATGACTAGCTATTTATAATCGAAAACACGAAGGGAGTTAGAAAAAATGATTTATTCACACGAAGTAGAACAAATGTGTAGTGTCGCTCAAGGTGCTTCACATGGATGTGCTCCAATTCCTGAAGAAGGAAAATGGGTATATTCTAAAGAAATTAAAGATATCTCTGGTTTAACTCATGGTATCGGTTGGTGTGCTCCTCAACAAGGTGCTTGTAAATTAACATTAAACGTTAAAGAAGGTATCATTGAAGAAGCATTAATTGAAACTATCGGATGTTCAGGGATGACTCACTCTGCAGCGATGGCTTCAGAAGCATTAGTAGGAAAAACTTTATTAGAAGGTTTAAATACTGACTTAGTTTGCGATGCAATCAATACTGCAATGAGAGAATTATTCTTACAAATCGTTTATGGACGTACTCAATCTGCATTCTCTGAAGGTGGTTTACCTGTTGGAGCTGGATTAGAAGACTTAGGAAAAGGTTTAAGAAGTATGACTGGTACTTCTTATTCAACAAAAGCTAAAGGTCCTCGTTATCTTGAATTAACTGAAGGTTATATTAATAGAATCGCTTTAGATGCTAATAATGAAATTATTGGTTATGAATTTGTTAACTTAGGTAGAATGATGGATATGGTTAAAGCTGGAAAAGATGCTAATGAAGCAATGAAAGAAGCTACTGGAACTTATGGTAGATTCGATGATGCTGCTAAGTACATCGATCCAAGAAAGGAATAATAGGAGGGTACGAAAATGGCATTATTTGAAAGTTATGAAAGAAGAATTGATCAAATTAACGCTGCACTAGCTAAATTTGATATCAAATCAATCGAAGAAGCTAAAGCTATCTGCGATGAAAAAGGAATTGATGTTTACGAAATCGTAAAATCAACTCAACCAATCTGTTTTGAAAATGCTTGTTGGGCATACACTGTCGGTGCTGCAATGGCAATCAAAAATGGAGATGTTAAAGCTGTAGACGCTGCAAAAACAATCGGTGTTGGTTTACAATCATTCTGTATTCCAGGATCAGTTGCTGATGACCGTAAAGTAGGTTTAGGACATGGTAACTTAGGTTCTATGTTATTAGATGAAGGTACTGAATGTTTTGCTTTCTTAGCTGGACATGAATCTTTCGCTGCTGCTGAAGGTGCAATCAAAATTGCTGAAAAAGCTAATAAAGTTAGAACTAAACCATTAAGAGTTATCTTAAACGGTTTAGGAAAAGATGCTGCAAAAATCATCTCAAGAATTAACGGATTCACTTACGTGGAAACTCAATTCGATTATTTTACAGGTGAAGTAAAAGTATTATCTACAACAGCTTACTCTGATGGTCCTCGTGCTAAAGTTAACTGCTATGGTGCTGATGACGTTAGAGAAGGTGTTGCTATCATGCATAAAGAAGGTGTAGATGTATCAATTACCGGTAACTCTACTAACCCTACTCGTTTCCAACATCCAGTTGCTGGAACATATAAAAAAGAATGTATTGAACAAGGTAAAAAATATTTCTCAGTTGCTTCTGGAGGAGGAACTGGACGTACTTTACACCCTGATAACATGGCTGCTGGTCCTGCTTCTTACGGTATGACTGACACTATGGGACGTATGCATTCAGATGCTCAATTCGCTGGTTCTTCATCAGTTCCTGCTCACGTAGAAATGATGGGATTAATCGGTATGGGTAACAACCCTATGGTTGGAGCTACAGTTGCTGTTGCCGTAGCTATCGAAGAAGCTTGTAAATAGACAAGATGTTCTTAAAAAAGTGTGATTAATTCACACTTTTTAATTTCTAAATATAAACACTATTTAACACGCTTATACAATCCTTCAACTTTAATAAAAAGAGCGCTATTTTTTCATTCTCGTCCACAATTCCACTTATCAAGACGAATAAATATAAAAGAGTCTTTTTTATTATGGTCTTAAAAAAGTTTTATCTCATCATTTTTGAGACTACTATCATTGTTCTAGACTCTATTTTTTAATTTTCATTAATGCTTTTTTCTTGTAACATCAAGATACTTAATAAAAAATACTAACTATACTTTAGATATTCAATAACTCATTTATAAGTCCTAATGTGATACCCTATTTCAGTTTATAATTTTCAGGTATATTTCTTCTCTATCTATACTCATCAAACAATGCCCATATCACTAGAAAACGTAATTTTTTTACATATATTTAAAATTGCTACACTATTTTTATTACTTATTTTTAAATATACAAAATAATAGATATCAATTTAAACAGAAAAATAATATAATAATTTCTATTATTTGATAAAAACATTTAAAACCAATATGATTTTTTATCATATTTCATCTTTTACCTTTATAAAAATAGAATTATCATGTAATCTTATATTATAAAGTAAAGGAGGGTTTAATATGCTAAAAGCAATTATCTTTGACATGGACGGTTTGATGGTTGATACCGAAATCATCTCATTCCAATGCTACAAAGATATTATTGAAAGTTATGGTTTTAACTTTACAAAAAAAGAATACATAGAAGATTATCCTGGAAAATCTGTTATTTCATCAATGAACTTTATCAAAAATAAGTATAATATAGACTTTGATACGGATGAAAAGATAAATCAATTTAAAATATTGGAAGAGCAATACTTACTAAAAAACAGTGTAGAATTAAAAAAAGGACTAATTCAACTATTGAAGTATTTAAATATTCACTATTATAAAACGATTGTTGCAACTTCCAGTGGTAAAGAAAGGGCCGAAAGAATACTTGGTGAACATAATCTTATGAAATATTTCAATGGTATTGTATGCGGTAGTGAAGTAGAACATGGAAAGCCGGCTCCAGATATTTTCTTAAAAGCTTGTGATAAATTAAATGTTGAACCAGAAGAAGCACTTGTATTAGAGGATAGTGAAGCGGGTATTCAAGCTGCATCTAAAGCAAAAATATCAGTTATCTGTATCCCTGATATGAAATTTCCTCAAGAAAAATATCTAAAAAAAGTTGAGCATGTCTATGATTCATTAGAAGATGTTATTTCTTATTTAGAAATGAAAAAAGATATTTCAAAATAGAAATATCTTTTTCTCTTATCTAGCTATCTATTTAATCACTTAAATCATCACCATTAGTGGCAATAACTTTTTTGTACCAATAGAATGAATCTTTA
>ERZ1108166.784-NODE-784-length-16807-cov-4.428546_pt1 | contig 16807 bp, 15 predicted proteins | sample MGYA00403702_ERZ1108166 | MGnify/ENA primary metagenome ERZ1108166 (study PRJEB35170, sample SAMEA104062401) | human gut metagenome | biome: human gut; feature: human-associated habitat; material: faeces | place: Denmark | collected 2012-05-01 ...
TGCTCTTCCGATCTCTTTCTCTTCCTCATCCGGCATCTCCCGCATATAAAGAACTGCCCCCACATCTTCCCCTTCTATATCTACTTCCACCTCCCCCGGATATATGCCTTTTTCTTTCAAAGAATCCCTGATTTTTTCTTCTATTTCCCACTGCCACCCTTTTTTTAAATAAATTTCCTGAAGATTGAAAAGCTCTTTCTCCTTCATAGCGGCCGTCTCCTCCTCATAATAAAGCTGAAAATCCGCAAGAAGCTTTTCTCCTTTTCCAAGAAGGGCAAACACAGGCGTAATCAGCATAAAAATCAGGAGAAGCCCCATGAACAGCCTGACGTATCTCTCATATTTCTTATCCGGCACAAGATGAACTACTGTCGTAAGGAGAATATAAAAAACTGCAAGATTTTTTATCCATGAATAAATCTCTTCCTTCATAAAAGCTTTAAGGTCCTCCTCCGAAACTTACCATAAGAATAATAAAGGTCAGCATACAGAGCACGTCCACCGTAAGGAGAAGGCGGAGCAAAAGCCCACAGCTCTCCCCCATTGTACTTAAACATCCCACAATCCGTTTATCCGAGACAGGCTGCGCCACAGCCGCCAGAAACTTATACGAAAGAGACAACATTACATAGTGAATCACCGGGCCCGCGCCTACAAGAAGAAGCGCAATCAGCACCACTATCCCCAAGCTGTTCCTCACAAGAACAGCGCCTGTCACAATCAGCTCTGTCACTGCATTTACTGCATTTCCCACTCCCGGAATGGCGCCTGCCGTCTTTCCCACCACACTTCTCTTTAAAGAATCCATCACAGGCGCCACCAGATTTTTTACAACCTGAAGCCCAATCACAAGACCGAGAAGGGTTTTTAAACCCCAGTTTATCCCTGTCTCCAGAAGCTCGGAAAGCTTTCCAAGCATCTCCTCTCTTGAAAGATTATTTACAAACCGTACTACCGTACATATATGGATTCCCGGCAGAAGAACCGTTAAAAGAATCCACTGAATCAGCCACACAAGAAGAAGGACTCCTTCATAAAAAACAGCAGCCGTCGTCCCTCCGGAAGAAGCTGCCACTGCAAGAAAATAAGCAGGTGACAACACCTTCATAAACCGTGAAAGCCAGGACAGATTTTCGGACAAACTGACGCACAGAGCAGAAAAAGAATCCATAAGCATGGTAAACAGCAGAAGATACACTACATAAAAACTGATTTCCCCCACCTGTCCTCCGTCAAATACCCCTCCGAACCCTGCAAATATAGAAGAGAGCAAAATAAGGAGCAAGATTCGGAAAAACAGTGTTTTTTCTCTGGATAAGCCGGAAAAGAAAAGGCCATGCAGAAATTCCTGCACCGCCTCTTTAGAAAATGCCTCTTCTCCTGTTACCAGTTTTTTCAACGCCCCGGAAAAAGAAAAGCTTCCTTCTCCCAGCATTTCATTCAACATATCCTGTATCTCATCAAATTCCATTTTTTCCATCAGTTCTTCTGTGATTTCCTCCGCTCCTTTTACAGGAACAGCAAAAATCAGAACAGAAAAAAGAAAAATGATTACTGTACCCCCTATTTTTCTCATACAAAAAACTCCTGTATGGTCTGTAAAAGAGCAAGAAGAACCGGCATACTTAAAACCATAAGGGAAAGCTTGCAGAAAAGCTCTATCTGCGCGCCTGTCGCCCCGTAGCCCGCGTCTTTACAGATACCGGAAGAAAACTGACCGATATACGTAATTCCCAGCATTTTTACAAGAGTGGAAATATGCTTTCCATCTACAGGAAGGCTTTTCTGAATCTCCTTTAAGGCTTCGAATAAATAGGAAATTTTCCCAACTGCAAGCCCCAGTATGATTACGCCTATTCCCATTGTAATAAAAGAAGCGTATTCCGGCTTCGTGCCTTTGAGCAGAAAACCAAGCATTACGCCTCCCACACCAATCAGAGAAATTTTGACAATATCCATATATGCCCCTTTTTTACAGTGTAAACAACTGCTGAATATTTTCAAAAAGCTCATAAATATATGGAACAATCCAGAATAATACAATTAAAAGTCCCGCCAGACTTACAAGAAATGCCTGCTCTTCCCTTCCGCTGTGTTTGAGAATCTGTGAAAGAACGGAGACCAGGATTCCCACAGCTGCAATTTTAAAGATAATGCTGACCTCCAAACACGCCTCCTTTCCGCCCTGGCTACCATACAAGGACGGCAAGCAAAATCCCTCCAAGAATCCCAAGACTTTCATACACCTTTTTCTTTGCCGGCATTTCCCGGCGAAGTTCTTCTGTGCGGCGTGTAAGCTCCTCCTCATAAAGCAGAAGCTCTTTCATCTGCATTTCCAAATCAAGATACCCCAGGCGGCTCCCCAGGGAACAGAAAAGTTCTTCCTCCTCTTTTTGAATATTGAGGAGTTTCATATAGTTCTGTGCGCACTCTCTGTACACACTCTCAAAGTTTCTGCCTCCAAGAGACGAAAGCCCCTTAGAAACCTCCCGAAAAAAACTGCCGAAGGGTTCCTTAAGTTTTCCTCCCGCCTCATAAAAAGCAGAACAAAGGGAAGCGTTTCCAAAGCGAATCTCCCCTTTTAAAAGCACAGTCATGCGCTTCATCATTTCCAGAGTATGAAGCCTTCCCGTAAGGCGCAGGCTTTGTCCAAATCCGAGACCTGCACAGGAAAAAATAATCAGGAGCACTCCCACTGATTTTTGCATAACTCTCCATTTCCGTCATAAATTCCCTCTATGATTCCTGCCCTCTCTCTTTTTCCAAGGAGAATATACCGTTCAAAAACACGCTCCTCCACAAGCTTCTGAAAAAACGGCTGTGCAAGCACATCTTCCAGAGAATTGCCATGCGCCGTTGCAATCAGCTTGCAGCCGCAGTGTATTACAGCCTCAACAGCCCGGAAATCTTCTTCCCTTCCAAGCTCGTCTACTGCCACAACTGACGGGGACATGGAGCGTATCAGCATCTGCATTCCCTCTGCCTTCGGACAGCCATCCAGCACATCCGTACGCATTCCCACATCATTTTGAGGAACGCCCTGATAACACCCTGCAAGCTCGCATCTTTCATCTACCACACCGACTGTCTGTCCTGGAATCCCTTCTCTTCCGTTGCTTATCTGGCGGATAATATCGCGAAGCAGAGTAGTCTTTCCACATCTGGGCGGAGAAATAATAAGAGTGTGGGCTACCCAGTCTTTTGTCTGAATATAAGGCATAACCTCTTCTGCACAGCCCTGAATTTCGTGTGCAAGTCGTACATTGATGCAGGAAATGTATTTCATACCACGGATTTTTCCTCCGTCTAAAATTACTTTTCCTGTTACGCCTACCCTGTGTCCTCCCTGAACGCTGATAAAACCCTGACGTATTTCTTCCTCATAAGCATAAAGGGAATAACCTGTTACATACTCAAGCGTTTCCTTTAAATCTTCCTGTGTCACAACATAGGGCTCTTCCCCTCTGTTTCTAAGAAAACACTCTCCTCCGTCATATGTAAGAAAAAGAGGTCTTCCTACTCGCAGTCGTATTTCATATAATTTATCGTAATCAAGGTCAGCATCCAAAAGCTGGTTTCGAATGCTTCCGGCAAACAGATTCTGAACCTGCATTGCTTCCATTTGTCTCACCTCTTAGTTTTAATATATGTGGACAATCCTGATTTAGTACCTTCTTTTTAAAGCACTGTCTCTTCGTATTCCCAACGAATGTCCATCGGCACAGCACACCACAGAGCAGCGCTGTATCCCTCTTCCACTTCCAGAAGCTTATAAAAACCTTTCTCTTCCCCTGCAGTAAGGAGGCTTCGTGAAAATCCCTCTCCTGTCCATTTTATGTACGCTTCTTTTAAAACCCACTGTTCAAAAAAAGCTTTTTTTACATCTTCTGATTCCAGGATTTCTTTTTTCTCTTCTTCTGAAACCATACGTTCCAGAAAACGTGCATAATCCACTTCTTTATGAAGCTGTATATCAATTCCCACTTCCTGCCCTGCAAGAATACAGAGAACATATTCCCCGGAATGACTGATATTATAATGGATTTTCGGCTGAAGGGTAAAAAAGGGTTTTCCATGCTCCCCCTTACTTCTTGGCTCGTACTTTAAATTCAGTCCGTACTCTTTTAAAAGTCCCTTTTCCAGCAGCTTTTCCCCTATCATATGCTCCATATTTTTACCCGCATACTCTTTTTTTATCTTTGTATAATAAATAACTCCATTCATACTCCTGCCTCCTCAAGAAAACGGGACGGTTCCCATTCCTTTTCAAACTGCCTCTCTGCATAGCAGAGGGTAAGCTCCTTTTTTGCCCGCGTCATTCCAACGTAAAAAAGACGGCGCTCCTCCTCAAGGGCTTCATTTAACACAGCTTTTTTGTACGGGATACTTCCTTCATTTACATTTAATATATATACATTGTCATACTGAAGTCCTTTCACTGCATGAAGGGTGGAAATAACAACTCCTTCTCTTTTTACTTCCTGCTTCTTTGCCTGCTCCTTCAGCCGCTCTGTATAATCTCTGATATAATTTTCCCACTCTTCCAGACTTTTCTTCTCTTTTGCACTGTCCTGTATCCTGTCCAGAACTTCAAGAAGATCCTCCGGTTTCATTTTCCGATACTGGGCATATTCTCTTAAATATTCCTCGTATCCCATTCCTTTTCTGATAAAATTAATAGCTGCAAAAGGAGCAAGGGACGATAAAATGCGAAGCTGGGTTTCCAGAGTAGTAATTCTGTCGCACATCCAGTCTCTCTCTTTATAAAATTCCCGAAGCCCATCAAAAGAAACCGTCGTGTCTGTCAGACTTTCTCTTGCAATGTACCGGTTGGGACGATTCATAATTTCCAGAAATGTCTTTCTGCTTCTGTCTCCTCCTGCCATTTTAAGATATGCGAGCATATTGCGGCAAATCCAGTGACGGAAAAGATTAGGGAGCTGTTCTTTCATGGTAAAAGGAACCTGATATTCCATAAGTGCGCCTACCAGCCCTTCCGCCTCCTGATTGGTGCGGAAAAGAACGGCTGTATCCTCAAGATACTCTCCTTTTTCCATTCTTTTTTTCAGTCCACGGACAACCGCCATATATTCTTCTCTTGTATTATGAAATTCCAGACACCTCACAGGCGTTCCCGCCTTATGAAAAGCAGTCAGCTTTTTCTGAAACCGTTTTTTATTATGGCTGATGACGCGCACAGCCGTATTTAAAATATTTTCCGTGCATCTGTAATTTACATTTAAAAGTACAGTTTCCGCTTTCGGATAATCTTTTTTGAAATTCAACATAATTTCAGGACGAGCTCCGCGGAAATGATAGATGGACTGGTCATCATCCCCCACAATAAAAAGATTGTTTAAGGGAGCTGCCAGCATTTTTACTACATCGTACTGAAGTCTGTTTATATCCTGAAATTCATCTACAAGAATATACTGGAATTTCCGTCTCCAGCCCTCCAGAATATCCTTTCTTTTATCAAACAGCTCATAACAGAAAAGAAGCATATCGTCAAAATCAAGCTTTCTTCTCTCAGTAAGCATTTTTTTATATCCCTGAAAAATCTGCCGGAACACCTCGTCCGGACAACAGGAAGAATAATAATGACGTAGGGAAATCCGTTCATTTTTTACAAGACTGATTTCTTTTGATACCTCGTCAAGAAAATCTCCTTCCTGGGACAGCTCCTGTCCGTATTCTAATACAAGCTCCTGTAAAATCTCCCGCTTTTCTTCCTCAGACAGAATATTTCCTGCTCCAAAGCCATATGCCTGTTTTAAAATCCCGTAAAATACACCGTGAAAAGTCCCGAATGTTACTCCTGTTCTCTCCTGATTTGTGAACGCAAGAAACCGTTCCTTCATCTCTGCTGCTGCCGCCCTGGAAAAGGTAACAACAAGAATGGAGGAAGGCGCAACTCCGCCTTCGCGGGTCAGATATGCAGTTCTTTCCACAATAACGGAAGTTTTCCCCGAACCGGGACCTGCCAGAACCATCATAGGTCCTGACAGGTGAGCGATTGCCCTTAGCTGAGATGGATTTTTCTTCATACTTTATCTGTTTTCCAGTTTTTCAATAGCTGCCTTCACTCTTTTTATTGTTTCTTCCTTACCGATAATCTCCATAATTTCTGTTGCACCGGCAGGCGTCATCTGTTTTCCGGAAACTGCAGTACGAAGAGGCCACATTACATATCCGTTCTTATATCCTTTTTCTTTCACGAAAGCGGAAAGTGCAGCAAATAACGGGTCGTTTGTGTAGTCTTCCTGCTCCTCAAGAACAGGGAGAATCTCTTTTAATACATTGAGAGAAGTTTCCTCTGTTGTTTTCATTTTCTTGTGGCAGTACATAGCAGAGTCATACTCCGGTACTTCCTCAAAGAAATCTACAAGCTCCGGAATATCCGGGAAGGTTTCAATTCTTGTCTGTACCATTCCGGCAATTTTACGGAAGTCGTAATCTTTTTTCAGAACCTCTTTCATGTATGGAAGAGCCTTTTCATAGAAAGCCTCCGCATCCATTTTCTTAATATACTCTCCGTTCATCCAGCGAAGTTTCTGAATGTCGAATACTGCCGGAGATTTGTTGATATGATGATAATCAAACGCTTCAACAAGCTCTGAAAGAGTGAAGATTTCACGGTTGTCAGAAGGACTCCAGCCAAGAAGAGCCACGTAATTTACGATTGCCTCTGATACAAATCCCTGTTCCAGAAGATCCTCATAAGAAGAATGTCCGGAACGCTTAGACAATTTCTGGTGTGTCTCATCTGTAATCAGCGGACAATGCACATAAACAGGAATATCCCAGCCAAACGCTTCATAAATACGATTGTATTTCGGCGCTGAGGAAAGATATTCGTTTCCTCTTACTACATGGGTAATTCCCATCAGATGGTCGTCTACTACGTTTGCAAAATTATATGTAGGATAACCGTCAGATTTAATGAGAATTAAATCTTCCAGTTCTTCATTGTTTACTGTAATGTCTCCATAGATTACATCATGGAAAGTAGTTGTTCCCTCTGTAGGCATATTAAAACGAATCACATGCGGCTCTCCTGCTTCCAGACGGCGCTGTACTTCTTCTTTTGGAAGATTTAAGCATCTTTTATCGTAAATAGAAATTTCCTTTCCTGCCACTACGCGTTTCATATTTTCCAGTTCTTCCTTCTGGCAGAAACAGTAATATGCGTCTCCCTGCTCTACAAGCTGCTGGGCATATTTCAGATAAATACCTGATGCCTGACGCTCGCTCTGTACATAAGGACCTACGCCGCCATCTTTATCAGGACCTTCATCATGAAGAAGACCTGTCTTTTCCATTGTACGGTAAATAATCTCAACAGCGCCTTCCATATAGCGCTCCTGGTCTGTATCTTCAATGCGGAGGATAAAATCTCCTCCCTCATGCTTTGTAATCAAATATGCGTATAATGCAGTTCTTAAATTGCCCACGTGCATTCTTCCTGTGGGGCTTGGTGCAAATCTTGTTCTGAGTTTACTCATAGTCTCTTCTCCTGCTTTCTTGCTATATACTTTCGGTTTTTTATTATATACCTAAATCCTTCAAAATGTCCACTGGTTTTCCGTGAATTGTCAAATCTGCCATTTCATCCGCAAAATGTGACTCCTGATTTATCAATATCAGATGATGGCCTTCAAAGTATTTCAGAAAAGTTTCCGGAAGAGGCGCTTTTAAATCACAGCCAAGAATCAGAAGGGTATCTGCTTTTTGTACCTCATCCGCCGCTCTTGAAATCACCTGATTATCTACCATCTCTCCTACCATATACACTCCGGGACGCACAACAGAACCGCAGCTTTCACATTTTGGAACACCTTTGCTGTTCTGTATGTACTCAAGAGAATATTTCCTGCCGCAGTGAGGGCAGAAGTTTTCATATACACTTCCGTGAATTTCATATACGTTCTGACATCCGGCTCTTCTTGGAATGGAAAAAAGATCTCTTGTAATCACGCACTTTAACTTTCCATTCTCTTCCATCCGGCGAAGTTTAAAAAGCCCCTCCCTGATTTCCCCCAGATTTCGCAGCATATGATTTTTATAAAAATCGTAAAACTGTTCTGTTCTGGTATTAAAGAACGTAGGATTAAACATTTCTTCCGGAGAATATCCATAGGCAATTTCTGTATTTACCGCATCTTTCTGATTCCGAAAATTAATACAGCCGCAGTCTTCGCTTACCCCTATTCCTGTAAGGCAGACCATATAATTGCTGTTCTCTATAGCCTGTTTTAAATATTCCAATTTTTCTGCGTATCTTTCTTCCATATCCCCCACCCTTTCTTTAAATTTTATAATAACATTATACCTTTGAACGCCTTCTTTTTCAACCGGAAAACACCGCATAATCCGGCATTTATCGAACAAAAAATCCCGCGGGATTTCCGCGGGAGAATAGGATTTAAGCATCAATGCCTTTGCTCTTCATGTATTCAATTACATCTCCTACTGTATTTAAGTCAGTAAGCTCTTCTGAAGGGATTTCAATATTGTACTCATCTTCAAGAGCCATAACCAGCTCAAAAAGATCCAGGGAATCTGCTCCCAGGTCATCCTTAAAAGAAGTATCCGGTGTAATTGTGTCTGCATCACAGTTTAACTGCTGTGACAACATTTCCTGCATTTTTTCTAACATTGTCTTTGTCTCCTTTATAAACCTGTTCTTATAATCCTTTTAATGCTCAAAGTATATATTCTGCGCTATATTTTGTCAATACTTTTTCCAATTTTTGTTACATATGCACAGAAGAATCCTGAAATTTAATTTGTCTTGCCACACTTAAGGCAAGCCCCATTTCTGACATCAAAAAGAGTACTGATGTACCTCCATAGCTGATAAACGGAAGAGTAATACCCGTATTCGGCATAAGATTTAATACAACCGCAATGTTTAAGATAACCTGAAGGGCAATATGAATAAAAATTCCTGTTACCATAAGAGAACCTACAAGATCCGGCGCATTCTGCGCAATAAAAAACAACCGGTAAAGAAGATATGCAAAAAGAAGAAGAACGATAATCCCTCCGAAAATCCCAAGTTCCTCACAAATAATGGAAAAAATCATATCATTCTGCGCTTCCGGCACACTTCCAAGCTTCTGAATACTGTTGCCAAGTCCACGCCCGAAAAGCCCTCCGGAACCAATAGCATAAAGAGCCTGAATAGTCTGATAACCCAATCCTGATGCATAGTCTTCCGGGTGCAGCCATACGAGAATACGGCGAAGACGGAAATTCTCTGTCGCTCCTGCATCCATTGTCGCAGAAATAAACAGAACAAATCCGAGTATCAAAAACGCACCTGATGCGAATATCAGAAGAAAAATTTTTGTATCGGGGTGAGCTACAAAAATGAGCCCCACCGTAATTCCAAAAATAATAATAGCTGTACTTAAGTTTTCTGTAAAAACGTAAGCAACAAAAGCAAGGGCTCCTCCGGCAGCTCCCAGTATCATGCACGCTTTTAATGTCTTAATACGCTTTCCCATCTCCACAATCATATATGGGAGACAGACAATAACTGCAATCTTTGCAATTTCTGCAGGCTGAAACTGAATTCCCAGCTTAAGCCAGCGGCGGGCGCCGTTTACTTCCTCTCCGAGAGGTGTCTGCACAAGCCCCATCAGAATCATCGCTGCAATATACAAAATTCCCTTAAAATGTACAAGAAGATGATAATCAACTCTCGAAATAAAAAGAGCACCTAAAATACTTGCCACACTGATAAGAGCCTGTCTCTTAAAAAAATGCATATCATCGCCAAACTGCAGTTCTGCTGTATAGGCACTTGTACTGTATAACATAATCAGACCAAAGCATGTGAGAAGCACAACCACTGCCACAAGGCTGAAATCATAATAATCTGCTTTTACAGCTTTTTTTCTGCTTCTGCTTTTCTGCAAGGAGGCTTTTGAAGACTTCCCTGTTCTTTCCATTGTACCACCTGACACTTTCTAATAATCTACATATTATCGTTTTATTATAACAGAAGCGCCTTTCATACGCAAGAAATTGATGGCAGGCTTCTCACACATTCTCTGACTTATTTTCTATTCTTCCGGCAGTTCAATCGGCTCCGTCTCAATAATAAACTTCACGTTTCCATTCATAGAATGCGACTTTCCTGCAAAAGAAGTATACGCTACATCATCTGCCTGAATTGCCTCAAGACGCTCAAGAACAGAATCCAGAGTATCTTCTACCGTATCTTTTAACTTCTGAACGCCTTCTTTATTAAATTTATCCTGACCTTCTTTCAGTTCTTTTGCTCCATCATTCAGCTTTTTAATACCGTTTTGTACCTGGTCGCTTCCGGACGCAAGCGTATTCGTTCCTGATACAAGGGTGTTCGTTCCTCCTGCAAGAGTTCCCGTTCCCTGTTCCAGCTCTTCCGCTCCGTTTTTTAAGGAACCACTGTTTGCAGAAAGCTTTGATGCGCCCTCTTTCAGCGCTTCTGTCGCTCCTCCAATCTGGGAAATTCCCACATTTAACTGTGTTGTTGCAGAATCCAGTTTTCCGGCACCAAGTATCAGTGTATAATCGTTACTCTTTAATTTTTCTGCTCCGGCTTTTAATTCCGCACCTGATTTCTTTAAAGAAGACGCGCCGTTTACAAGCGCCTCAGATGCACTTTCTGCCATTTCAAGCCCTGCCTGAAGCCCGTTTTCTCCATAAAATCCTTCTTTTAAGGCTTCTGCGCCGGCTGAAAGCTTTTCTGTACTGTCTGTCAGCTCTTTTGCTCCGGCAACGAGAGCTTTCACTCCTTCTGCTGCCTGCTCTGCTCCCTGAGTCAGCGCATCTCCCTTTGCAGATAAAGCGGCTGCTCCTTCTGAAAGTCCGTTTGCTCCTTCCAGAGCTTTGGAAGCGCCCTCATTTAAAGCGCCGAGATTTCCCTCCATTGATTCCAGCCCGGAAGAAACTGCACCGACTCCTGCTGCCGCCTGGTCAATTCCGTCGGCCGCCTGCGTTAAAACATTTGCAATCTGGGAATTATCTGCTCCTGTAAGCTGCTCTGCACCGCTTTGTACTGCCTCCGCTCCGCTGTACACGCTTCCAAGTCCACTCTGCGCCGTGCCAACACCGCCGGAAATGCAGCCGATTGCCTCACTGAGCGCAGCCTGAGTTCCCTCGTCAAGCTGAGACATATCAATACCGCTCAATATATCAATTGCTGCGCTGGCTGTATCAAGTCCTGCTGAAACTGTATCTGCTCCGCTCTGCACAGATGCAGCCCCGTTTGTAACAGCAGAAGTATCTAGAGAAGAATTTCCTCCGGCAGATTCTGCCGCATCGCGGAGAGTCTGAGAAATGTCATTTAAACCAGCCTGCAGACTGCCGCTCTTTTCTGCCAGAGTACCTGCCGCACCTTCTGCGGCTTCCGCTCCTGCCTGAATTTTTTCAATTCCTGCCGGAAGCGCCTGCGCTCCCTCTGCTAACGGGCCAACTCCCTCTGTTGTATATTCTTTCACAGACTGGGAGAGCGTTTCCGCTCCACCCTCCAGAGTTTTCAATCCTTCAGAAAGCTTTTCTGCTCCGGCTCCGTAAGCTGCCGCTCCGTCTGCAAAAATCTTTCCTCCGTCTGCAAAAGTCTTCAGCCCCTCCTCAAGAGGTTTGGCCTGCTGGGAAAACTGTGTAATGCCATCCGCCACAGCGGCCGCGCCTTCTGTATACTTAATCACTCCGTCAGTAAGTGTTCCGCTTCCTTCTACATAGGATTTGATTCCTCCTGTTAAAGTGCTTACCCCATCTGTATACTCTTCTAATTTATCAGATATGGTGCCAACACCGCCTGTATATTGCATTACACCTGCCGCAAGAGTATCTGCCCCTTCTGTATAAGAAGACACGCCTGTTTTTAAGGCACTGGCACCGCTTTGAAGCTCTTTCGAACCACTCTGGAGTTCTCTCGCACCGCTTTGAAGCTGTGATACACCGTCTGCAAATTCTTTATATTTTGTGTTCAGCTCACTTGTTCCATCATAAAGAGTTTTTGTGCCGTCTACAAGTTCAAGGGAAGCATCTGAAAGCTCTTTTAAAGAATCCTTCAGCTCATCAATGCTGTCAATCTCATCCACATTTATCCCGTCCAGCAGATCTGTAAGTGCCACGGTAAATGTGGTTTCCATTTCGCAGTCTGTCACATCTGCCTCAAGCGTAAAGCCTTCCGGAATCTCAATGTCTTTTTTTATTTCCTCATCAAGATCCAGGCTGTCGGAAAGTCCCGGAAGTCCAAGACCTACCACAATATTTCTGTCTCCGTCTGATACAACCTTTCCATTGTCAATGGTCACATTTTTAAATTTATCTGTGGAAAGGAACATTCCTGTTGCCATCGCAAAAGGCGCATATACATCTGTACTTTTTCCGTCAATCTTTTTCACTGTTTTTTCTTTATTTTTGTATGTAACTACCATTTTAAGATGCCCGCTTTTTCCTGCCAGCTCATCAGGAGTTATCTCTTTTCCGCTTAAATAATATTTAATTTCCACGGCTACAGGAAGCTCCTTTGTAGTCGTTCCCTGGTAGTATATATCTGCATCTTCTGTATCCCAGGTAAGATTTTCCCCATTCTGCTGAAACGTCTCATCACCTTTTACATTTTTAATATCCTTTAAGTCAGATACATCTGAAACGGAAGACGAGCCTCCTGAATTTTTCAGCCAGTCCGATACGATTACCTCTTTGACTGCACCGTCTGCTCCCGCATTTACATACACAGTTTCTTCCTTTGTAATTCCGGAAGTCTCTGCATTCTGTCCCGCAGCCACAATCGTGCCTGCGCTTAATACTGCTGCCATTCCCGCAGCCATAGTTGCTGTCACAATTTTTTTATTTCTGTTCATATGAAACAACTCCTTTTCTCATCATTCTTTATTTCTTATTGCTGCGACCTGCCGGGTCTCCCTTCTCTTTTTGGGGAAGAAAACCGATAGAAGTATGGCAGATAATCGGGTCAAAAATCATAAACATGGCAGGAAGAACCAGAAGCACTACAACAGTACTGATGACAGCTCCTCTGGAAAGAAGTGTACAGATAGAACTTATCATATCTACCTGTGAATAAAGTCCTACACCAAAGGTTGCTGCGAAAAAGCTGCATCCGCTTATAATAATGGACTTCATGGAAGTTCTGTGTGCTATGGAAATTGCTTCTTTCTTTCCTTTGCCCAAATGCCTTTCTCTCTGATAACGGCTTGTCATCAAAATCGCATAGTCTACAGTAGCACCAAGCTGTATTGCACCGATTACAATACCCGCCACAAACGGTAAGGTAATGCCCTGGTAATAGGGGACTGCCATGTTTACAAAAATCGCAAATTCAATAACCGCCACCAGTATAAATGGCAGGGAAATGGACTTAAATACTATCATGATAATCACAAAGATTGCAGCTATGGAAATCACATTTACATTTTTCAAATCCACATCTGTCACATCTGCCAGGTCTTTCATAAGAGGAGCTTCTCCGATGACCATGCCCTTTGGACTGTATTTTTTTACAATATCCTGTATTGCAGAAATCTGTTTATTTACTTCATCTGTTGCAGAACGGTACTCAGAACAGATAAACTGCAGCTCATAATTGTCGCTTTCCAGAAGCGAGCGCACATCTTTCGGAATCATACTCTCCGGGAAGGAAGGACCTACAAAAGAATTCAGGCCTAATGCCCACTGCACGCCGTCCACATCTTCGATTTCCTTTAACATCTCCGACTTTTCTTTTCCGTCCAGTCCCTTTTCCATAAGAACCATATGTACTGTATTCATATTAAATACTTCTTCCAGTTCTTTATTTGCCTTGTTACTTGGAAGACTTGCCGGAAGGGAAGTGTCAATATTATAATAAACTTCCACATTATTATTTCCGTGAATTGCCGGATACAAAAGCACCAGGAAAGCTGCAATCCATATGATATGATGTTTCGTAATAAAATCAGATACTTTATCAAAGCTCGGAAGCAGTGTCTTATGTTTTGTTTTTTCGATTGCCTTATCACAGAGAAGAATCATGGAAGGCAATAATGTTACACAGCAGATTACACCGATGATAACGCCTTTTGCCATAACAATTCCCATATCTCTTCCAAGTGCAAACGTCATAAAACAGAGGGCAATAAAACCTGCGATTGTAGTAACAGAACTTCCCACAACCGACTTAAACGTATTGGAAATTGCATGTGCCATAGCTCTGTCCTTATCCCCCGGAAAACGCTTTTTATTATCCTCGTAGCAATTCAGAAGGAATATAGAATAGTCCATCGTCACGCCAAGCTGAAGAACCGCTGTAAGAGCCTGGGTGATATAAGAAATCTCTCCCAAAAATATATTTGTTCCCATGTTGTAAATAATGGCAATTCCAATGCTTAAAAGAAAAAGTACTGGAACAACAAGAGAATCCATCGCAAGGAAAAGCACCAGTAAAGAAAGCGCTCCTGCAATCACAACATACACAGGCATCTCCTTTAAAGCCAGAGCTTTGATGTCTGTTACCACACCAGTCATACCGCTTATAAAACAATTCTTCGACACAATACTGCGCATTTCTGTCACAGCGTCCATTGCCTCATCCGAAGATGTGGTATTGTCAAAAAGAGCTATCATCATTGTTGCATCTCCCTTAAAAAGAGCTTCCCGCAAATCTTTTGGAAGCATCTCCACAGGGACGCTTAAATCCATTACACTGTCATACCAGAGAACATCTTCTACATGGTCTACATTCTGAATTTTTTCTTTCAGAGCAGCTACATCCTTCAGTTCCATATCTTCCACCACAATCATGGAAAAAGCTCCCATTCCAAATTCATCCACCATGATGTCCTGCCCTTCTACTGTTTCCAGCGTATCCGGAAGGTAACTTAACACATCGTAATTTACCCGTGTGGACACATATCCGAAAACAGAGGGCACCAAAAGCACAAGTCCAATAAATAAAATCAGTTTCTTGTGTTTTGCAATCCACTTACCTGCTTTTATCATTTCCTATTCCTTCTTTCCTGTCCGTCTTTTTATAAGTGTATTCTTTTCATGGAATGTTATACTTCAAAAATGACTAATAGTCAATATTGTTTTTCAGAATTTACATAATTTTAACAAATTGACCTATGGTCATTTTTAAAGAAAAGTTTTTTTGTCACATAGGATATTGACTTTCAGTCACTTTTGTTTACAATATGAAAGGTAAGGGAGGTTTTCATATGGGAAAATTAGAAGCAAATAAAAAAAGAAAAAAAGAAGCTCTTTATAATACTGCCTTTGAGCTTTTTACAACGAAAGGTCTTGCAAAAACTACCATATCAGACATCGTGGCAAAAGCAGGTGTTGCAAAGGGAACTTTTTATTTATATTTCCGGGATAAGTATGATATTCGAAACAAGCTGATTTCCCATAAAACCTGCGAGCTTTTCTTTCAGGCGCATGAAGTTCTGAAAAAAACAGAGCTGCACTCTTTCGAGGAACAGCTCCATTTTATTATTGATTATATATTGGACGTTTTATCTAAAAACCGCTCTCTGCTTCTTTTTATTGCCAAAAATCTGGCATGGGGCGTATTTAAGGGAGCTTTTGAAGAAAAAATGCCAGATGAGGATTATCACTTTTACGATTCTTATCTGCAGCTTCTCTCTAAAAGCAGCGTGAACTACCAAAACCCTGAGCTTATGCTTTTTACCATTATCGAACTGGTAGGCGCAACCTGCTACAGCTGCATTCTTTATCAGCAGCCGGTTTCCCTGGAAGAATATAAGCCGTATCTTCACAAATCCATTGACCGCATTCTTGAAAGCTTTTCTGACTCCCCGTGCAACACCATTTCAGAGACTGGTCATACAATATAATGTAAGCCAAAAAAGAAAGGGTTTGTTCATGGAACGATATAAAATGAACACTTCCTGCTGCCGTCCTTATAACCGCACCTGCGGTATGATGCGGCAGGACTTTCCCCAGATGAGGGAACAGACACCCGACTCCTGTCCATGCAGGGATGTACCCAAGTGTAACTGCCGGATGCCCGGCTCTCCTTCTCATGATGCGGAAATGTACTCTCATCTTGCGCATCTGGAGCCGGCTATGGCGTACGTCCCCTGCCAGACCTTCGGAGAAACTTTTCCTCTTGATTACGCACTTTCTGTGGGAACAATTTTCCCTGTACTGTGCAAACCATTCTGCGGAAAGAGAGGTATGTGCCGATGAGTAACTGTAATCCCTCTATGACAAAAGCCGGACTTTTGAAACGTCTCAATGAAGTCAGCTTCGCAGTCAACGATATTCACCTTTTTCTTGACACCCATCCCTGCAATGAAAAAGCACTCGCTTTTTTCCAGGAAGTAAGCGAGGAGCGCAACCGCCTTCTTAAGGAATATGCTTCCTCCTTCGGTCCTCTCACCATCGATACCGCTGCCTGCAGCCGGGAAGATATGTGGAACTGGACAATACAGCCATTTCCGTGGGAACAGGAAGGAGGTTGCAGATAATCTATGTGGAATTATGAAAAAAGATTACAATATCCTGTAAATATTACCCAGCCAAACGCAAAACTGGCACAGTTTATTATGAGTCAGTACGGCGGAGCGAATGTCCGAAAGACATAAACTTTATAAGGTCAGTTTTATCCCTGCAATTACGATAGACGCCACTGCCACAATTCTTTTTAACAGCTTCTGATCAATCTTCGTTGCATTTTTGCTTCCAAATATTACCCCAATCCCATGTGCAATTAAAACGACAGGCAGGATAAAAAATATTTCTTTATTAGAAGAAACATGGTAAAGATACCCTGCCGCCGCAG
>ERZ1108166.789-NODE-789-length-16688-cov-3.706547_pt1 | contig 16688 bp, 16 predicted proteins | sample MGYA00403702_ERZ1108166 | MGnify/ENA primary metagenome ERZ1108166 (study PRJEB35170, sample SAMEA104062401) | human gut metagenome | biome: human gut; feature: human-associated habitat; material: faeces | place: Denmark | collected 2012-05-01 ...
TTGCGAGGTCTATGAAGCAGGAAGCCCATTGGCTTTAGACAATGGGTAGTTCACGAAGAAATAAACGAAATATAAATATAGAAAAGAGGCATAGATTATGAACAGAAATAAAATTGCATGTAATTGTAAAAATATCAGTTACGGAAAAATAGAAGATGCCATTCTTAACGGGGCAACGACTTATGAGGAAGTGCAGGAACAGTTAAAGTTCGGTACAGGCTGCGGAGGCTGCAGAGAGTTTATTCGATATTTAATTGATGATATTCTGGAAGAAAGAGGAATTACACAAAAATAATACAACCAATATAACTCAGAAATAATACAGAAGAAAAGAGGAAATGAATATGGCGTGTACAACAATATTAATTGGAAAAAAAGCAAGCTATGACGGCTCTACTATCGTTGCAAGAAATGAGGACTCCTGTGCGGGAAAATTTGACCCGAAGAGATTTGCGGTTATGCTGCCCAAGGAACAGCCAAAGGTTTATAAATCTGTACTTTCTCATGTGGAAATTCCATTGCCGGAAAATCCCATGAAGTACACTTATATGCCCAATAATGATCCTTCGGAAGGAATCTGGGGTGCATTTGGTGTAAATGAGAAAAATGTATCTATGACTGCTACAGAAACGATTACTTCAAATGCCAGGGTACAGGGAGCAGATCCTCTCGTTATTTATAAAAAAGGAGACGAACATACAGAAGAAACACCAGGTGGTATTGGTGAGGAAGATATAGTGACGATTACCCTTCCTTATATTACATCTGCAAGAGATGGGGTGAAACGTCTTGGTATGCTTCTGGAGACATATGGAACTTATGAAATGAACGGCATTGCATTTCAGGATGAAGATGAAATCTGGTGGTTTGAGACAATAGGAGGACACAACTGGATTGCAAAAAAAGTACCGGATGATACATATGTTGTTATGCCAAATCAGTTAGGAATGGACTTTTTTGATTTTGAGGATGCCTATGGAGAACAGGCAGAGCATATGTGCTCTTTGACTTTAAAAGCGCTTGTGGAAGAAAACCATCTTGACCGCCGCATGAATCCGGAAGAAATCTTTAATCCAAGAGATGCTTTTGGCTCTCATGATGACGGAGATCATATTTATAATACACCTCGTGCATGGGCAATGCTTCGGTATTTTAATCCCCGTTCCTTTGTGTGGGATGGTCCCAATGCGGATTTTACTCCGGAAAGTGATGACCTTCCCTGGGCGTTTGTACCGGAAAGAAAAATCACGCTTGATGAGGTAAAGTGGGCGCTTTCCAATCATTATCAGGGAACACCTTACGATGTGTACGGAAAAAGCTTTGACAGTAAGATGGCAGGAAAATACAGAGCAATCGGCGTGAACCGCAATAATGTGCTGGGCCTGGTACAGATTCGTCCATATATGCCGGAGTCTTTAAAAGCGCTTCAGTGGATTGCCCTTGGAAGCAATGTATTTAATGAAATGGTGCCGTTTTATACAAGAATTAATAAAACGCCGGCATATTTAGCAGGGGCCGATACAAAACCTACAACAGATAATTTTTACTGGACAAACAGAATCATTGCTGCTCTGGCAGACCCTCATTTTGGAGAAAATGCTTCTCATATTGAGCGGTATCAGGGAGCGGTGAGCAGTAAGGCTGCTGAGATGATAAAAAAATTTGACAGGGAGTTTCTGGAGCAAAATCCAGAAGACGAAACAGCGTTTTTTGAAGCTGCAAATCAGGAAATATCGGATTTTGTACAGGAAGAAACAGTGGAGCTTCTTGATAAAGTTCTCTATACATCCAGCTGTCTCATGAAAAACGGATTTTCCAGAAGTGATGCCTGATGAGTAAGCTAAAGGAAAAAATTTTCGTTATTGACGACGATGTTTATATCGGAGATATGCTTGAGGAAGCTCTTCAAAAAGCGGGATATGAGGTTTCCCGTGCCTATTCCGGGACAGAAGCACTTCTCCTTCTGGAAAAAGAAATGCCGGATCTGGTACTTCTTGACCTGATGCTTCCGGGACTTTCCGGGGAGGAGGTTCTCTCAAAAATCAGAGAAATTCCTGTTATTGTAGTAAGTGCAAAGTCAGGGGTTGAGGATAAAGTAAGTCTTTTGATGGACGGCGCCTGTGATTATCTTACGAAGCCGTTTGAAATCCGGGAGCTTCTTGCAAGGATTGCGGTACAGCTTCGAAAAACAAAAGCTCCTGGAAATAAGGAGGAATTAAGAGTGGGAAATCTTGTTTTAGATTATCTGTCGCATGAAGTATCTGTTTCCAATAAAAAGGTACGACTTACAAAAACGGAATTTGCCATTTTAAAGCTTCTTATGCAGAATCCCGGGCAGGCAATGGCAAAAACGGTTATTTTGGACAGAATCAGTGATGATACTCTGGATTGTACGGAAAGCTCTCTGAAGCAGCATATCAGCAATCTTCGCAGGAAGCTGGGAGAGGAAGAAAAAAAGGAATATATAGAGTCTGTGTGGGGAATCGGGTTTCGCCTTGTGGATGAAAAATCTTGACGAAATCTTTACCTTTTCCTGTCTGCTGTCTTTACTGTTTTTCGATAGACTGAGACTATCAAATGAAAGGAGACAGAAAGATGGAGTATTGTCTGGAAACACAGAACTTATGTAAAACATATAAAAGTACGAAAGTTCTTCATAATCTGAATATGAAAATCCCAAGAGGGGCTATTTACGGATTTGTGGGGAAAAACGGTGCAGGAAAAACAACCCTTATCCGTTTAATTTGCGGATTGCAAAATCCCACAGCAGGAAGCTATAGTTTATTTGGAGTAAAGCACACGAATGCAAAAATTTATAAAATGAGAAAGAGAATGGGAGCAGTAGTGGAAACGCCTGCTATTTATCAGGATATGACGGCAGAAGAGAATCTAAAGGAGCAATTCCGTATGCGGGGGATTCCTTCTTATGAGGAGATTCCAAAGCTTCTCTCTCTTGTAGGACTTTCTCATACTGGAAAGAAAAAAACCGGAAAATTTTCTCTGGGAATGCGGCAGCGCCTTGGAATCGCAGTTGCGCTTTGTGGTAATCCGGATTTCCTTGTTCTTGACGAACCGGTAAACGGACTGGATCCCCAGGGAATCATAGAAATCAGAGAGCTTCTTTTAAAGCTGAACAGAGAGTATCAGATTACCATTTTGATTTCCAGTCATATTTTAGATGAGCTTTCTAAAATTGCCACTCATTATGGATTTATTGACAATGGAATGATAGTACAGGAAATCAGTGCAAAGGAGCTTTTTCGTATTTGCGGCAAATATTGGAAAATGAAAGTGACAGATACAAAAAAGCTATGCACAGTCTGTGATGCTATGGGGCTGGAATATCGGGTTCATTCCAGACAGGAGGCGGACGTTTACGCAGAGCTGGAAGTAACGGAGCTTGTAATGGCGCTTGCAGAAGAAGGGTGCAGAACATTATCCATACAGGAATTCGAAGAAGGGCTTGAAAATTACTATTTGAATCTTGTGGGAGGTGGAAGACATGTGTAATCTGATTTCTGCAGGATTTTATAAAATAAAGAAAAGCAGGGTGTTTTTGGCAGGGATGATTCTAGTAAATATCTGGTCTGCATTTTTGACAGTTCAGGCACATTTGAATTCTCTTGCTGAAACAATTCCGTATACTTTTGAAGATGGGCTTTTTGTCATAGAGACGATTATGATTCTTGTAATCGCTGTTTTTGTGAGTCTGTTTTTTGGAACAGAATACAGCGATGGAACTCTTCGCAATAAGTTAATTGGAGGTTATACAAGAGGTCAGATTTATGTTTCTCAGTTTATTGTAAATGCGGCTGCATGTCTGCTTATTTATTTTTCTTCGCTCCTGGTTTCCGGGATTCTTGGTATTTTTCTTATGGGAGCAGAAGGCGTATCTGCGATGAAAATAGTTGTATATATTGTTGCGGGAGCTGGAATGTGCATAACAGATGCGGCGCTTTTTACCTTTCTTACTGTGAGTGTGGGCACCAAGGCGGGAGCTTCTGTGGCAGGACTTCTTCTGGGTTTTTCCCTTCTCTGTGGAGGAATGGTTGTTCACGACAAATTGTCACAGGAAGAATATATGTATATTCCGAAGACGGAGCAGGACGGAGATATTTCTGTCATAACGGAAGATACGGAACTTATGAAGATTCCCAATCCTTATTATGTTTTTGGAACAAAAAGAAAAGTATTGGAATTTCTTCTGGATATAAATCCTTCCGGACAGGCGGTGCAGCTTGCGGCTTTGAAACTTTCTCGTCCCGGTGCAGTGATAATTTATGATACGGTTCTGACTGCTTTATTCTGCAGTCTGGGAGTTTTTGTATTTAAGAAAAAAGATTTAAAATAAAGGCGGTGAAAGAATGCTTCCCTGGATAATAAGCGCCGGATTTTTTCTGACGGCAGCCGGACTTTTTATAAAAATCAGAATGATGCAGAAAAGTGCAGATGAAATCCGGAAAATATTCGGGGAGTGCCTTTTGGAGGATACGAATGCGCAGATTACAGTTTCTTCGGGAGACAGGTATATTCGAAGGCTTGCAGCAGATATAAACAGAGAACTGAAACTTCTGCGCAGGCAGAGACAGAAGTATCAGCAGGGAGACAGGGCGCTGAAAGAGGCGGTCACAAATATTTCCCACGACCTTCGAACGCCGCTTACAGCAATCAGCGGGTATCTTGAGCTTCTGGAAGAGGAGGAAAAGAGCAAAGCAGTAAAGCGGTATCTTTCCTGTATAAAGAACAGAACGGAAGCAATGAAAGATCTTACAGAGGAACTGTTCTGTTACACGATTATCCGTTCAGAGGAACCGAAAAAGAAAGAAAAAACAGATATTTCCAGTGTTCTGGAGGAGAGTCTTTTGAGTTTTTACGGAGCGATGGTGAGTAAGGGGATTGTGCCGGAAATTGAAATGCCAGATAAGAAAATTATCCGAAATGTAAATAAGGCGTCTCTTGTAAGAGTATTTGGAAATATCATAAGTAATATGATAAAGTACAGCGAAGGAGAGATGAAAGTGGAGCTTTTGGAAAACGGAGAAATGCATTTTTCCAATAAAGCGCCAAAGCTTCAGGCTGTGCAGGTGGAAAAGCTGTTTGACCGTTTTTTTACAGTGGAGGACGCCCGTATATCCACAGGGCTTGGTCTTTCTATTGCCAGAGCCCTGACAGAAGAAATGGGAGGGAGTATCCGAGCAGAGTACAGGGAGGAAACGCTGATGATTTTCCTTGTCTTTTAAGGCACTATTTTTCCTGCTACCCTTTGGAGGCGATACTCTCTGGGGGAAAGCCTTTCTCTTTTTTTAAAGAACCGCGAGAAGTAAAAAGCATCGGAAAAGCCAAGCTCTTCTGAAATTTTATTTATGGGACGGTTTGTATAAAGAAGCAAAAGCCTGGCTTTCTGCATCAGCATCTGTTCCATGTATTCCTTTAAGCCAAGACCGGTATCCTGACGAAAGGTGCGGGAGAGAAGGTGCGTGGCTGTGTGGAGGGAATCTGCAATTTCCTGTATACGAAGCCCTGCATGAAGGTTTTTTGAAATATAGGTGATGGTTTCCTTCTGGCGGTAATAACCCCGGAATTTGCGGAGATACTGACAGGTATCCGCAGAGGAAGTTTCAAAAAAATCGCAGATAATCTGCCAGAATATTGCTTTTAGATGAAGGAGTCCGGATAAGGATTCCTTTTTTATTTCTGCAAAAATCTGGTCAAGCAGACATTTCTCAAAAGGAAGGGAAAGAATGGTGTCAAGCTCTCCGAAAAGGTCGATACCGGGAAGAAGTTCTGTATTAAAATGTACATAAAACTTATGTACTCTGTCTGTACAGCCGTAAGTATAGCAGGAGCCTGCAGGCACAAGGTACATATGACCGGAACGGAGAATATTCCGTTCCTTTTCATTTTCCAGATAAATTTCTCCTTCCATAATAAAGTAAAGGCGATTAAATGGAGAAGTCATGTGGGGATAATACCAGGAGCTGTCTCCTGTAAAAACTGCATTTTCCCAGATTTCCAGAGACACGGAATCCCATTCTGTATTTAAAAAAGGATAAGCGTAAAAAGTCTGCATGAAAAAAGTCCATCTTTCCGTACAAAAATGTCATGTACATTATTTTCTTATTAGTATACTATAAAATCATCAAAATACAAGAGACGAAAGAGAGGGAATGACGTATGGATATGCGTAAATGGTTTAAAGAAGCACAGTATGGAATGATGGTTCACTGGGGACTTTATTCCCTTCTTGCAGGAGAGTGGAGAGGAAAAAGAAGCAACAGCTATGCTGAGTGGATTCAGACCTGCCTTAGGATTCCAAATGCAGATTATGAGAGGCTGGCATCCGCCTTTAATCCTATTTATTTTAATGCGGAGGAGTGGGTAAAATTTGCAAAAGACTGCGGAATGAAATATTTTGTAGTGACAAGCAAGCACCATGAAGGATTTGCTATGTATCATTCAAAAGTAGACAAATTTAATGTGGTGGACGCAACACCTTTCGGAAGAGATGTTGTGGGAGAAATTGCAGAGGCATGTTATAAGCACGGAATGAAACTTGGGCTTTATTATTCCCAGGATCTTGACTGGCATGAGCCTCATGGCGGCGGATACTTATCCGGTCATATTCCTTGTTCCGGAACGGCATGGTGTAATGACTGGGATTTTCCGGAAAATGATAAGAAAGATTTTGACATCTGCTTCCGGAATAAAATTTATCCTCAGGTGGAAGAGATTTTAAGAAATTACGGAGAGCTTTGCCTTATCTGGTTTGATGTTCCTATGACGCTGGAAGAAAAACACAGCCGCCAGATTTTTGAACTGGTAAAGAAATATCAGCCAAACTGCCTGATTAATTCCAGACTTGGAAACGGAGCTTATGATTATGTATCTCTGGGCGATAATGAGATTCCAAAGGAAATGCCGGAAAACACAGAATTTGATCCGGCTTTAATGAATGAAATTGACGGCTTTAAACCTTCTCCTTATGGTTTATATGAAACGGCAGCAACTATGAATGACAGCTGGGGATACTGTGCATGGGATCAAAACTGGAAGAGTGCAGAGGAAATTGCAGAGATTAAGAAAAAATTAAACGGAATGGGTATTAATTATCTATTAAACGTAGGCCCGGACGGTCTTGGAAGAATTCCGTCTGCAAGTCAGGAAATTTTAAGAGGGGTTGCAAAAACACTGTAAAATCCAACGCAAAAAGTACAGAGCTCAAAGGAGCCTGTACTTTTTACGTTCGGTGATTAAATAGAAGGGTGTCTGTCGGCGCTGTACACTGCTTCAATGTTTTCAATGGGAACGTCTCCCTCAAAATTCTGGCTTGCCATAAGAATATAACCGCCGTCATGGTGGAGAGAATTTATGTAATGAGCTACTTCTTCACGAACCTGTTCCGGTGTACCGTTTGGCAGAAGGTTTTGTGTGTCAATTCCTCCGTGGAACGCGATTTTTCCGCCAAATTCCTGATAGAGACTTTCAGGTTCCAGCCCTTCTACTTTCTGAAGGGGTTCCAGAATGTCCACGCCGCAGTCAATGAGTTCGGGAATAATTGGGCGCACTGCGCCGCAGGAATGCTGCTGATAAAAGGCGTTGTACTTATGTGTAAGTTCTGTAAGCCGCTTTGTATTTTCCCGGAAAAATTCCCGCCACATATCTACGCTGAATAAAAGAGAAATCTGTGTACCGTAATCATCGTGGGGGCGAATAATATCAATTTTTCCCTGGCCTGCCTCCAGAAGACGTCTGTAATAGTCCATTTCAAAATCCACCATTCGGTTCAGAAGACATTTTGCAGCTTCCGGCTCATCAATCATAAGCATGAAAAATTCCGGCATATCCATAAGGAATGTAACAATCTGGAAAGGACCTTCATGACCTGTAATAATTGCTTTGTCAGAGTAACGTTCGCATTGCTCACGCACAGAATCGTAGTCAAACCAATCCGGGTCAGGAAAGGGAAGCGCCATGACGTCTTCTACTGTTTCTGCCCCATGAAATGGGAAATAAGAAGTCATGGCATAGGTATCTACATCTGTTTCGTATAAGGTTTCTTCGAACCCCCAGTAATTTTGGCGGACAAGCTGCCCGTTTTTGTTTTTGTATTCTTTAAGTGGAGGTCCGATATACTTCGGGGTTACAGATACAATGTCAATCTGAAATTTTTCAAGAAGCTGGTCATAGCTGGAAAAGCCATAATGATTCATTAGTTTTTTCTGCACAGTGCCAACAGCTTCAAATGCGGCTGGTATCCGATCCGGTTTTTGGAAGTTTATGGCGGCACGTACCCGTTCTTTGGATGTCATCATTTTTGTATTCTCCGTTTTTTTCTTTATGATATAACAGAAAAAGAAAAGAGATAATTGAGAAACTGAACCAGTTTATTGTATAAAATAGAACAAATAATCAAATATAATTGACAAAAATATCCTATATTCTATAATCAGATAATAAGAACGGAAATACAGGAAAGGCAGGGGAGGTAATGGAAAAAGAAAAGTGGGCGTCAGTTCTGAACTGGCATTTTCAGGAGGAAAAAGAGAAGAGGGAAGAATTTTTATTTTCTGCTGTGAGAGCAGGATGTACCTGTTGCGATGAAGATTTTTATGTACAGCGGGAAAAAGAATACGAATATTATACTGTCCATATTCTTCTGGAAGGGTACGGATTTTTCCGCATTGCAGGAAGAGAATATTTTCTGAAAAAAGGAGATGTATTTCTGATTACACCAGGTCAGGCACATATGTACTGCAGTCGTCTGGAATCAGAACCTGTTCTTTTATGGGCAGAACTTCGTGGCGGAAGCTGCAGGGAAATATTCAGCCGTTTTTCAGCAGTGAGAGGCTACGCGCTTCAGAATATGGAGACAGAGAAAATGGTAGAAAAGCTTCTTTGCCTTCTTTTAAACAGGAAAAATAGAGGGGAAAATAAGGAAAACAGATATGAGGAATCGGCAGAAATATACGATTTTTTAATGTGTCTTTTGGAAATGGCGGAAAATATGAAAAAGCGTCCTTCAGATGCGTTTGTACAGGCTGTAGAGTACATAGACAGAAGTTTTACAGAAAACATCAGTGTGCAGAAGCTGGCAGAAAGTCTTCATATCAGTCAGGGGTACTTAAATCGGCTGTTTCGAAACGGTATGGGGGTTTCTCCTGTGAAATACATTATGATGAAACGAATGGAATATGCCTGTTATCTTTTGCGTACAACAGGACTGAGCTGCGAGAAAATAAGCGAAATGGTGGGAATGTATGATAATGCCTATTTTTACAGGATTTTCCGGCGGGTGATGGGAATGACACCTGTACAGTACAGAAAACAGGGGAGGGAAGAAGATGAGGAGGTTTCGTAGTTTATCTATCCGGAAAAAGCTTCTGGCAGGAAATATCAGTATTATTTTTGTTATGCTCGTTCTTCTTGGAATTTCCAACTATATGATTTCCAAAAAAATCCTGACAGATGAATCGCTGGATTTTTCAAAAAAAATAACAGACCAGATTGGTCAGAATCTGGATTCCAAAATCAAGCGGCTTAGTGAATTTACAGTGAAGGAATCTTTTGAAACAGATATTTACAGGGCTCTGAATCCTGCATATAAAGAAAGAATGTATGACAGACAGAAAAGAATGCGCACATTCGGAAGTAATCTTATGGATTATAATAAAGAGATAGAGGTTGTTCTTGTAAGAGACAATGATGGAACAGAATACAGATATGCGTCATATCCAAGAAAAGCAGAAGATTACACAGTAGAAGATATTGCAGATGTAAAAAAGATAAAGGAATTATATGGAAAGGCATACTGGAGCAGGTATGACGATTCTCTGGTCTTTCTAAGCAGAGCTGTTTTTGATGAAAACACTATGGAGCAGGTGGGCGTTGTTACTATCGGTCTGAATACGGGATTTTTTCGGGAAATATATAAGGATTTGATAAATAAAAACGGGAATGAATTGTTTCTTTTTAACAGTGATTATCAAGTTATGATACATACAGGAAGTAAGGACAGTTCTGTGGGAGAGATGATTGTAAGAAGCCATAATCTGGAAGAGGATACAGAACAGGAATTTTATTATAAAGACCGGAAATATATCTTTACTCTTGAAAATCTTGGAAAAAATGAGATTAAGGTTATGAATCTTATGAATATAAAAAGTATTTCTGACCGGGCGGTGCAGATGCTAAGACCTATATGGTATGTAGCAGTCGTAGCGATTATATTTGCGGCTTCTCTGTCTGTATGGCTTTATCGGGATATATGGGGAAAGCTTCAGAAGCTTCTTGAGAGGATTCATGCAATGGAAGAGGGGAATTTTGCACAGGAAACTTCAGATTTTGAGAAAGATGAAATCGGAGTAGTCGCGTCCGCTTTTGACAATATGGCGCGGAAGATGGAAACGCTTCTGGAAAACATTACGGAAGAAAAAACACAGAAAAAAAGCGCACAGCTAAAAGCAGTCCAGTTTGAGTACGATGCTTTGCAGGCAAAACTCAATCCACATTTTCTCTATAATACTCTGGAAAGTATTAACAGTCTTGCAAAGCTGAACGGGGACAGAGAAGTGGCTGATTGCATTTCGCTTTTGGGAAGTTACCTTCGTGAAACGATAAGTAAAAAGAAAAAATTTGTACTTCTCGAAGAAGAAATGGAAAATGTGAAAGAATATGTGGAGCTTTCCAATATGTCATTTGGGGGAAGGCTTTTTCTATCCTTTGATGCAGATGAAATTCTTTCAGAGGCAGTTGTGCCAAAGCTGATTTTACAGCCGTTAGTAGAAAATGCGATTGTTCACGGAATTGAGCCAAAAGCGGGAAAAGGGCATATTCAGATTTTTTCCAGATGTGTGGGAAAGGATATGGAAATCGGCGTGTGTGATGATGGAATCGGGATTTCAGAAAAATGGCTTTCTGTGCAGAAGTTTTCCGGAACAGAGGAAAATGAAAAACACACGAAGGTAGGGCTTGAGGCAGTACATAAGCGGATTCAGATTCTTTATGGAGATTCTTATGGACTTTCTATACGGAAAGGAAAAGAAAGCGGAACAATCGTATGCTTAAAAATGCCCATATTATTTGAGGGGGAGGAATTAGAAAAATGAATTACAAGGTAATAATAGCAGATGACAATCCTCTGATTTGCAAGTCTTTGAAAGAAACAATAGATTGGAAAAAATACAGCTGTCTACCAGTGGGAACTGCAGAAAACGGAACGGAAGCTTTAAGACTTGTGTATCAGACGAATCCAGATATTCTTGTGACAGATATAAAAATGCCGGAAACAGACGGACTGGAACTTGTGGAGAAGGTTAAAACAGAGTTTCCAGATATGGAAATCATTATGATTACCGGGTATCAGGAGTTCGAATATGCAAAACGAGCAATCAGCCTTGGCGTTTTGGATCTTGTATTGAAACCAATTGAGAACAGAAAGCTGGAGGAGGTGCTGGAAAGGGCAGTGCAGAAGCTAGAAGCAGCCAGAAATTTAAAAGAATCTTTTATCAGTATGAAAAAAAGAGATCTGATAAAGGATTTGCTTCTTCAGGGTACAGAGCAGAAGGTAACAGAAGCGGATATAAAAAAAATAGGACTTGACAGAGTAAATTACGGAATTGTTGCAGGAAGAGGAAGATGTTATGAAAAAGAGAAACTTCTTCAGATGAATCAGGCTGCATCAGAGGAAATTTTAAAGCTTGCAAAGCAAGAGGAGATTTTATCTTTTTTGTTTCATCAAGACCTGGTAATTGTGATTTGTGCAGATAAAACAGTAAGCTCCAGAAGCTTTCGTATTCACATAAGAAATCTTCTTTGTGCTGTACAGGAACGGTTGAAATTACAGTTTGGAGATGATGGAAGGATATGTTTTGCCGTTTCTTTGCTTGCTTCAGATATAAGCAGGATGGGAGAAATCTACAGGCAGACAGAGAAAGTTTTAAAAGCAGGGTATTTTTCGGGAACAGAGGATTTGATTTTCTGCAGAGATACCTTTGGAACAGTACGAGAGGAAACATGGTCTCTTATGAGAGAATTAGATTCTTTTTGCCAGGTTTTGGAACAGGTTTCCGTGAGAAAAACAGACAGTGAAACAGATAAACTGGTGGAAGAAATTGTAAAAAATGCAGGTGGAGACGAATTTAAAATTAAATGTTTTTTAAGCGAGGTCTGCATTACTCTGTATCGTCATTACAGAAAAATTCTTTCAGACAGTGCTTCTGATTTCAGCGTGGACGGCATTCTTGACAGCATGAACCGGATTGTGGATATTTCTCAGGGAAAAACATATTTAAAAAATATGACTTCTGCAATAAAAGAAGCATATATGAAAGAGGGAGAAAAGAAAAATCCGCTTGCTGTACAGGCGATGGGATATATGAAAAAACATTACAGAGAAAATATAAGTCTTACTTCTATGGCGGAGGAACTTTCTGCCAATCCTTCCTATTTAAGCAGGCTTCTGAAAAAAGAAACAGGCAGTAATTTTACCGATATTTTAACGGGTGTGCGGATTGCAGCGGCAAAGAAATTTCTGGACGAGGGATACCGGGTGGCAGAAGCCGGGGAAATGGCAGGATATAGTGATTATGTTTATTTTTATCAGGTTTTTAAAAGACAGGAAGGGATTTCTCCAAGTGATTATAAAAAAGGTAAAAAAAACTAATATTTTGTAAAGTAGATAAAATATGGTTTCCGGTAGTTTGCCGCTATAATGAAAGTACAAAAAACAAGGAGGGAACGAATCATGAAAATGAGAAACAAAATTTTATCTTCTATGTTATGCGCAGCAATGATGGCGGCAGCTCTTTTGCCAGGAACAGGTCTTACAGAAGTTAAGGCAGAAGAGGAGAAAGAGGTGGTCACGCTTTTTCATCATATTGGAGAAGAAGCGGCAAGAGAAACCCTGGAAAAACTGATTGCCGGATTTGAAGAAGCGAATGAAGGAATTACAATCGAGGAGCAGGGCATTGATTTCAGCCAGTATGATACCATGTTAAAAACAAAGCTGGCAGGGGGAGATGCTCCGGATTTAATTATGGGACGCCCGAAAATGTATGCAGATTTAATCCGCGCAGGACATATTGAGCCTTTGACAAATGAAGAATTTATTAAAAATGTAGAACCGGCTGCCCTGGAATCCATGAAGGTTGACGGAGAGATTTATGCAATTCCTACCAATCAGGGAGGTATGGGGATTTTCTATAATAAAAAGGTTTTTGAAGATAATGGAGTAGAAATTCCAAAAACTCACGAAGCGCTTCTGGAGGCTGCAAAGAAATTTCAGGATGCGGGAATTACACCATTTGCACATGGATTTCAGGAAAGCTGGATGTCACAATGCGAAATTCAGAGTGACCTTTACGGATATGCTCTGCAGACAAATCCTATGATGTTTAAGGAAATTGCAGCAGGAGAAAAGAAATTTGCAGATTATCCCGAATTTAAAGAATGCGTTCAGAGGACAGCAGACAGACTTGCTTTTGAAGGCGGGGACGATTTTGGAACAGACGCTGCAAAAGCAAGAAATATGCTGATTAACGGAGAAGCTGCAATGCTCGTAAGCGGAAACTGGGAAATTTCCGAGTTTGTCAATGCAGGAGTAGACGAGCAGATTGGCTTTTTTGCAACACCAAATATAAATGACGACCAGCCTGTACTCGGACTTGCTCCGGATGGCTGCTATATGATTACTTCTCAGTCAGAGCATATTGATGCAGCAAAGAAATTCATTGAATACCTCACGACTCCGGAAGGAGCTGCAATTTTAAATGAAAAGGGCTATGATATTCCATGTGCGACAGAAGTGGATACCACAAATCTTTCTCCGATTGTCCTTGATTTTATTGATATTCAGAAAAATGGAAAAGTATATAACTATGAGACAGAGGATATTTTTTCAGGGCAGTATGACGCAACCTTCCGTAAATGGCAGGAAGACTTTGCGGCAGATACAGAACGTGATGTAGACGCCATGATTGAGCAGTTAGACGGGGAAATCGGAGCAATTCAGTAACCGGATATAAGGGAAGGGAAGTGGAAAAATGAAACTCAGGGCAAAAAAACAGGCGGTAAATTTTATGTTTCTTGTTCCGGCGCTGCTTTTATTCGGACTGATTGTAGTATATCCTTTTATTAAAGGAGTTCGCATTTCTCTGACGGACTGGGACGGTTTTTCGCCTATCTATCATTATGTGGGATTTGAAAATTTTAAAAGAATTTTAAAAGACCCAAGTATTAAAGGTCCGATTTTAAATTCGCTTTTTTACACAGTTGTGACAGTTATTGTAAATAATCTGGCAGGTCTTGGAGTGGCAGCTGCCCTCAGAAAAGATAACAGAAGAAACCGGATTTTCCGAACCTGTATTTTTATGCCCTTTGTTTTAAGCCTTGTACTTACCGGATTTATATGGAAATATATCTACAGCGATGTATTTTATGGAATTTTCGGAATTAAAAGCCTTCTTGGAAACAAGGATACAGTTATGCTTGGTGTCTGTATTATGGCATCATGGAGAGATATTGGATATGCCATGTTGATTTATCTTGCAGGTCTTCAGGCAATTCCGGATACTTATTATGAGGCTGCTAAAATTGACGGAGCTAGTTCTTTTAAACGATTTACAAGAATTACAATTCCTCTTCTCGCACCTGCATTTACAGTCAATGTAACCCTGTTTCTTGGATGGGGATTAAAAATATTTGATTATGTTATGGCAGCCACAAACGGAGGCCCTGGAAGAGCGTCGGAAACCTTTGCCATGTATGTTTATAACTACACTTTTCCTTATAACAGGGCAGGTTACGGACAGGCAGCGGCAATTCTTATGATGCTGGCAATTTTCCTGATTTCCGGTGTGGTATCTACGATACTCAGAAGAAAGGAGATAGATATGTGATGGAAGCTGCGAAAAAAATAAAAACAGCCGGAGAGATTCTGCTCAAACTGCTGCTTGTAGCCGTATTTATCATGCCTTTTTACATAGCGGTAGTATATGCTTTAAAGTCCCCGGAAGAGACTATGAAGACAGGACTCGCCTTTCCAAAGAAATTTTACTGGCAGAATTTTACAGAGGCAGTAGAAGTATCGAATTTTTGGAATGCGGCAAAAAACAGTCTGATTATTACGGTAGTAAGTGTTGTTGTGCTTATGGTGGTGTGTAGTATGGCGGCTTACGTAATTGCAAGAAATATGCGCTCACGGTTTTTCCAGTCCTTTTATTATGTGTTTCTGGCAGCTATGATGCTCCCTTTTCAGGTGGTGATGCTGCCGCTGTATGTAGAGCTTCGAGACATGAATCTTTTGAATACACATCTTGGTATGATTCTTACAATATGTGGATTTCAGCTTGCTTATAATGTATTTGTGTATGTGGGGTTTGTCAGGAATATTCCCATAGAAATGGAGGAAGCGGCTTATATAGACGGTGCAGGAAAGTTTTATACTTTTTGGAAAATTGTATTTCCTCTGATGAAACCCATTGTATCTTCTACCTTAATTTTAAATGCACTGTCTGTATGGAATGATTTTCAGATTTCCCTGATTATTGCCCAGAAAGAAGAGGTAAGAACTATTCCTCTGACTCAGTATTTTTTCTTCGGGCAGTACAGCATTAAATTAAATATGGCATTTGCAGCTTTTGTGCTGGCAATGATTCCTATTTTGCTTTTGTATCTGCTGATGCAGAAGCATATTATCGGAGGTGTGATGTCAGGAGCTGTGAAGGGATAGAAAAAGGAGGCAAATGCCTCCTTTTTCTATCCCTTATATTTTTTCATAATAACAAACATCTACAGCAAAAATAATCGCACCGCCCACTTCGATTTCTTTTTTTGTTCCTCCATACCAGGCAGGAAAATAACTGCCGACTGCACCGGCGGAATAATTTATGCAGGGAACGTCATATTCCACTTTGTGGCGTTTGCCGCATACATGTTCAATTCGGGAGGTTACATCTTTTAAATTTTCGTCTTCTGTACAAATCATAAGAGTGGTGTTGCCTCTTTTTAAAAAACCTCCTGTTGTGGAAAGTTTTGTCACTTTGTAATCTGCTTTATTCAGTTCTTCTACAACACTTTCTGTATCATCTTCATTAATAATGGCATAGATTAATTTCATGTGTCTGCCCTCCTGAAAATTCTATTTGAACGAATTATAACACAAATTACTCAAATAAGATATAAAAATTGTCTTAAAATAATGGCATAGCATCAGTTCCTTTCTTACGTCTGGCAACTATGAAACAGGTATTACTTAAAACATTTACGGCAAGGTGTATAATGGTGGGCTTTTGCGTAAGATAAGTCCACTTTTCTGGCTTTTGCAGGATTCATCTTACCGCAATTAGGGATTTTGTGGTATTTACTCCCTGTTGCAGAAAGCCAGACAGTAGTTTGTGTTTTGGCTTTGACTGAGAGCCTGCATTTATAGGAAACGCCATTTATTTTTGCGGTAATATAGATGTTTCCGGGCTTTTTGGCAGAAATCTTTCCGGATTTATTTACGGCAGCAATGGACTTGTTGCTGGAACTCCATGTTGCCTTACGCGTTGTTCCGGAAAACTTTAACTGGTAAGATTGATTGGTATAAAGTGACAGGGAAGTCTTATTTAATTTTGGTTGTTCCACTTTTACCTTGTATGTCCATTTGATTTTTTTATACTTTCCTGTGATTGTTGCAGAGCCTTTTGCTT
>ERZ1108166.790-NODE-790-length-16661-cov-7.486993_pt1 | contig 16661 bp, 16 predicted proteins | sample MGYA00403702_ERZ1108166 | MGnify/ENA primary metagenome ERZ1108166 (study PRJEB35170, sample SAMEA104062401) | human gut metagenome | biome: human gut; feature: human-associated habitat; material: faeces | place: Denmark | collected 2012-05-01 ...
ACAAGGTTGCCGTACTGGCTGTAGACCCTACGAGCCAAGTCACAAAAGGCAGTATCTTGGGTGATAAAACGCGGATGGAAACGTTGACGAAACATCCAGAGGCTTATATCCGTCCATCGCCAGCTGGTGGTACACTAGGCGGTGTAGCTCGTAAAAGTAGAGAAACGATGCTACTTTGCGAGGCTGCTGGGTACGATATTATTCTCGTTGAAACCGTTGGGGTTGGGCAAAGCGAAGTTACCGTGCGTTCCATGGTAGACTTCTTCATGCTCATCGTTTTAACGGGGGCAGGCGATGAATTGCAAGGCATCAAAAAAGGCGTTATGGAACTTGCTGATGCTATTGTGGTCAACAAGGCCGATGGGGATAACCTCAAACGAGCTCTCATTGCTCGTAGCGATTATGACCGGATGTTGCATTACATCCGTCCGGCTACGGAAAAATGGAAGACTCAAGCCTATACATGTTCAGCTGTCACAAAGGATGGCCTCGATGAATTGTGGGATGTTATCCAAGAATTTACTGAACAAGGCAAAGAAAATGGAGTTTTCTTAAAACGCCGTCAAGAACAATCCCTTCGTTGGGTACGCGATATGATTGACGAACACTTGCACAACCTATTCTTTAACAATGTAGTCATTCAAGGTCGTATGGGCGAAGTAGAAGCCGCAGTTTTAGATGGCGAAATGAGTGAATCACAAGCCGTCGAAGAACTCATAGGCGTCTTTGACAAGTCCTTAACATAATCTCTATACATACAGGCATAGTATCTATACTGCTATCGGTTTGTAATCGATAGGAAATGATAGGTACTATGCCTTTTTTTCATGAAATGCATAAGTATGACTTTTGTAAAAATCATATTTAGTATATAATTTAGTTATAGATGTATACTTTATGGGTTATTTTAAAAGGAGAGATTTATTTTGAATCCATTAGCAAAAAAACTGACAACAGCAGTATTGTGTGTAACTGCTCTTACCTCCCCATTATTCATGAGTGGCTGTAGTTTTTCTAAGATTGCCAATGGGGTGCAACAAGGCGCTCAAAAGGCATCGCAACAGGACATTAAAGTGTTCAATAACTATATCGAAGCGATTGGCGATTTTAATAGTTGGTCCGTACGCTTTGGATATGCTATCAATCCGTCCGTTCAAAAACTAAAAGAGGGGCAACATTTAACAAGCTTTATGGCACCACACTTTGATACCTTACAACAAAAGTTGCAAGCTGCTAAAGACGCTGGCGTACCATATGATGATATGAAGGAACCTTTAGACAACGTATTGGCTGTATTAAAGGATATTGTACCAGTAGCCAGTGAATTGGATACGTACTACCAAACTAATTCATATCAAGCAGATAATTATGCTAAGGAACAACAATTAGGACCTAAATACGTTCAACTATATGATCAATTCTATGCAGCATATAATCAGTTAGACGCAGTAGTTCACAAACACAACACAGAAAATCAACAAGAACAGTTGAAAGAACTTAAAGATTCTGGTAAGAAAAACGCAGCCGCTGTTCAAGAAGTTCATTTACGCTTAACGGCTTTATTAGATGGCTTTGAAGAAGGCAAACAAATCGATGTAAATGCAGCTAACCAAGAGTTACAAGGCATTATGGATGTAGCTGGCACCGTTACGAGTCCAGAATATAACACTGCTAAGTCTCAATTAAATACAACGATTGGTAGAGTTCGTACATTCTTAGGTGACCAATCAGCTGATCATTACAATGATATGATTGAATCTTACAATCGCTTCATTGGCAGCATGAATCGCTTGGATATTAATAAACTTGATAAATAATATCTAGCTATGTACGAATCGATTCTGTGCCATTTATGAAAGCCTGCGCTTCATAGCGTGCACAATATAAATAGTACATATAAAAAATTCATACAAAGGTACATAAAATTGCACTAATAAGGGCTACATCAATTAGCTTGCCTATTGATGTAGCCCTTTTTGTGTGTTTTCTCATAATAGTTTTTGCCTTTGTTGACTCCTATACAGCAACTAGTATATTTTTACTCATCTATCGTGAGCCCCATATGTTTTGATGTGTAAAAACGTGGTATAATTATTAGATAAGAGCCTAAAAGAGTGTGGGTTTTGGAGGTTAGTATGAGTAGCATTGCACATTTATTTGTAGCTGGTGGTTTCGTTATGTACCCACTCGTTATCTTTCTAGTTGTTACCCTAATGATTGGTATTGAGCGATTTTTTCTATACCGTAAATTCCGTAAGGACATGCGCCAATTCACGGCTGTTCTAAATAATCATCCAGGCTGGATTATGTTGCCAACCGTATTAGAACGAGATACACAAAATCTAGGTACTCTCTTTGCAAAGGCTTTGCGCAGTGCAAAAAATTACAATGGTTTAGAAAACCGTTTACAAGACTTGGTAGGCTATACCGATGAACGCTTAAAACGTGGTCTTGGGTGGCTTAGCATGATCGTTACCATGGCGCCGTTGCTTGGCTTGCTCGGTACCGTTCTTGGCATGATCCGCGCTTTTGCCGTTGTAGGTGGTGACATTGGGGCTCCAACCATCATCACAGGTGGTGTATCCGAAGCCTTGGTAGCTACTGCTACAGGCCTTACGGTGGCCATCATTGCTCTTGCCTTTCACAGCTATTGTGCAGCAAAGGTGAATGATTTTATCGTAGCCTTAGAACATGAATGTGGCAGCATTCTCGATGCGTACAACGAGGAACATGACCTATGAGACGTCGTACATTAGGAGTGAAAAAAGAACCGACCATCATGATCATCCCTATGATTGATATCGTATTTTTTCTATTGGTATTCTTCATGGTCGGCACTTTATACATGAATACGGAGCAACAAATCCCGTTAAATTTACCATCCACATCGACTTCGACGGCTAAATCCATTGAACCGATTATTATTACTCTCACCACATCGCATAAACTCTATATCGATAACCGCGAAATTTCTGCGGATAATCTGTCCCAAGAGGTACAGGATATCGTGCGGACCACGCCACGACAGGCCTTTGTTATTCGCGCGTCTAAGGACGTGTATTATAACGAGGTCATCGCCCTTCTCGATATGCTGAAAGTAAACGGCGCTAAGTATATTAGTGTCGCTACGGATCGGAAGTGATTCTATGTTTGAATCGCATTATTTTCGACCGTTTTTGATATCCCTGTGCATCAGTATTCTCATGATAACGGGCATGGGGCTTTCACTAAAGGGCATGAGTGGCACTGGTGCAGGCCAAGAGGCAGCTGAGATTAGCTTTGATTTAGCCGATGCTGGTGAAAGCGAACAAGCCGAGGATCATCCGACGGTAACGCCGCCACCAGAGGAGGCAAAACCTCCTACAGATGCACCTGCGTCGGTAGCTCAGAAACAAGAAACGAAACCGCCTGTAAATACCGTAGAACCACAGAAAACTATAGATACAGAACAACCAGCATCGGCTACAAAACGTGAATGGGCTGTTCCAAAGGCCATAGAATCTGAGGCTACTGGAGGTGAGACAGGTGTTGTGACACATCAAAAACAGGAACAACAAAAGAAATTAGTAGGCAATGACGTATCGACGGATCCTAATGCAGAAGGTAATGGTCTCGATAATACAGATAAAGACCTATCGTTTTTTGCGGATGCACTCAATTTGCTGACGCCGGGTCAACGGGCATGGCTCGAACAATCGGATATTAATCCTACAGAATATTTGCGCCAAGTGAAAGAACAAGGCCAAGCATCATCTGTACGCGGCGAAGCCGTTGTGCGCGTTAACTTTGACGCTAGCGGCAATGTAATCGTCGGCGTTAATACCCCGCGTATCGTAGAGGACTCTGTTCCTCCTGATGTACGAGACGAAGCGATACGTATCATCAAGACGAGCGGTAGCATTGTTAACAAACGTGGACAAGTCGTGTCCTTAGCCATCCCTGTCGTACTAGGACAATAAAGAGGCATACCTCACATACATGGTTGTATGTAAGATATGCCTCTTTTTGTTATGCCTATGATTTGCTAGTTGAGTAATCTCTTGTTCGACTACATGCTATGTTATGAGTCTGTTGCTCAACTACGTGCTATTGTTTGCGTCCGTTGTTCAACTACTTACGTTTTAACGCCGTTTTCGTGCTGTTGAACACCGCATAGTAAATGATGATGCCACCGATGAATAATGTCACTTGCATTTGTGTTGTGTATTGGTCCACACGCCATAGTGCAAAGGCATAGAAGAACATAGTAATGAGCATAATTAAGAAAGCTAGGATGCGACGCACATTTGTATGAACCACATTGGATGTAGCGATGCGACCTTTATTGATGACTACATATATAAGAGATACTAAAATATCCACTGCGTATATGCCTAAAATCCAGTTGATAGGCATGTCGTTAAACACGAAGACGCCGAGGACGATAAAACTGATGAGAAAAAATAATTTCATCAACGTGTTTGCTGTTTGAGATTCCTTCGGTTGTTGTATCCGTTCTTTATGTTGTTTCTTTGCCATGATCTACTCCTATATGTGCATTATTAGTATGTTGATACGATATATCACTTATTTATACATTACTATTATAATAATAAATCACAAAACAATCTATACAAAATAAAATACCGAACATTAAGAAAATCTAATATATATATTATTCGGAAAATTGCGGAAGATTTATTGAACCAAGCTTTTACATATGGTACAATTATTATATAAAAAATCTAGCTTTCACCATGCAAAGGAGACATCATGATACCACGTTATACACGAGAAGAAATGGGCCATATTTGGAGCGAACGCAACGAGTTCGACACAATGTTATTGGTTGAAACATTGGCATCTGAAGCGCAAGCTGAGCTTGGCGTGATTCCGAAGGAAGCGGCAAAAATCATTCGGGAAAAGGGCAATTTTGATGTTGAAAGAATTCACGAAATCGAACGTGAAACAAATCATGACATCATTTCCTTTGTAACTGCTGTGGGCGAATATGTAGGCCCTGAAGCGGCTAAATACATTCATCTTGGCTTGACATCCACAGACGTTAAGGATACTGCACTTGGCTATATGATGAAACAATCTTGCGATATTTTGATTGAAGATTTGAAACAATTACACGCTGTATTGCGCCGTCGTGCTGCAGAATTCAAACATACGCCTATGATTGGTCGTACTCACGGTATTCACGGCGAACCTACTACATTCGGTTTAAAACTTTGCCTTTGGATGGCAGAGGTAGAACGCGATATCGAACGCATGGAACATGCTCGTAAAAGTGTTGCTGTTGGTAAATTGTCCGGTGCTGTTGGTACATACTCCAACATCGACCCATTCGTAGAACAATACGTATGTGAAAAACTAGGCCTTGAACCTGTTAAAATCGCGACCCAAGTCGTACAACGTGACCGTCACGCTGAACTATTGTCCACCATTGCTGTTGTAGGCGGTACATTGGATAAAATCGCTTTGGAAATCCGTCACTTGCAACGTACCGAAGTGCGCGAAGCGGAAGAATACTTTAGCCCTAAACAAAAAGGTTCCTCCGCGATGCCTCATAAACGTAATCCTATCACTTGTGAAAGAATTTGTGGTATGGCTCGTTTATTGCGTGGTTATGCACAATCTGCGTACGAAGACCAAGCTTTGTGGCATGAACGCGACATCTCCCATAGCTCTGTAGAACGCGTTATCTTACCAGATGCAACCATCGCGTTGAACTACATGCTTCACCTAACAATCCGTACCATCGATAAATTGTTGGTATACCCTGAAACAATGCTTAAAAACCTTAACCTTACAGGTGGCCTTGTATTCAGCCAAACAATTTTGACACACCTCGTAGACAAAGGTGCCGTACGTGACGAAGCATACCGTTGGGTACAAAAACACGCTATGGAACGCTGGCTCGAAGGCAAAGACTTCGCTACAGGTCTAAAATCCGATGAAAACATCAAAAAATACATGACCGACGAAGAAATCGATGCATGCTTCGATCCATATAAACTATTGAAACACGTAGATACAATAATGGCTCGTTTCGGCCTATAATTCTACCGGTACAGGACGGGCACCCTCCTCAAAGCCTCCACCGCCTTAATCTGTCCCCTTCGGGGACAGGGCAAAGTCGTTTTGAGAAGGGTACCCGTCCTTTTTCACTATAGATTCTATGCCGAAACGGGCCATAGGGAGAAGGACAGAGTCGTTTTCTGAACGGACCATCCTTTTTGCATTAAACCTTCTATGCCAAAAACGAGCTATAGAGCAAACAGGGCAAAGTCGTTTTGAGAAGGGTACCCGTCCTTTTTTGTTTATCGTAAGTGCCGTATTTTCTTACGGTGCTTCATAATTATTATTAGTTAGAAAGGGGATAGGCCAAGTAAAAAACGACTTTGTGTTTCGCCCTAGTGTGTATTTTGTTATGGGGTTTTTGTTTAGCATGCTTGGTATGGGGATAAGGGCGAAAACGTTTTGAATGATGGATGATGAGGGTTCAAAAAACGACTTTGGCCCTGCGAAGCCCGGAGGGCGTAGTCAGACCCGGCCGGTGGAGTTTTTTGGAGCCTCATCATCCATAGCTATAGTTGTTGATTTATCCCAATAAAAGGAGGATATATGAAAAGCACCATAAGAAAATACGCACCGCCTATCTTTCATTGCATTAACGATTTCGGTCAAGGTTCTCTCGCTGCATTGATACCGTTTTTTATTGCTAATTTTAATCTCAATTATTATCAATCGGCTTCCATTATTTTCTGTAATACCGTGGTAGCGTCTATTGCTCAGCCCATTTTGGGGTATGTAGCGGATCGATGGCGCGTGCCTTGGTTTATTCCGGTAGGCTTTACGGTGACTCTTGTGTCCATTAGTGCTATGGCGCTGGCTACGAACTATGAAATGATTCTTGCTTTGTCTCTTTTAGCTGGCGTAGGGGCAGCGTTATTCCATCCTGAGGCGGCTCTTTTGGTGAATCGCACGCAATCTCATGAAATTGGCAATGCTATGGGGCGCTTTGCGGTTGGTGGCAGCGCTGGTTTTGCCTTAGGGCCGCTCATTGCTGGTGGCGTTTATGTCTTTGGCGGCCAATTCCTCTGGGTGTTTACGGCTATTGCCGCGCTCGGCGTGTTGCTATATCTATATGCTTTTACAGGTCATACTACTGAGGCCGAAGATGCGCGTGAATGTGAAAGCCAAATTAAGGGCACAAATACAGGCATAAACGATTGGGTGAGTTTTACAAAGCTATTTTTCGTCATTGCCTCTCGATCAATTTTGTTCTTCGTATTATCGATTTTTATACCGATTTTATACATTACCGTTATCAATGGCGAAGCCGGTGCATCGAGCTTGGCACTTACTATGTACTTTGCCATGGGGGCTATCCTCACCTATATGGGTGGTGCACTATCAGATAAGCTAGGCTTTCTAAAAACAGTGCGTTTAGGTAATATTATATTTTTACCATCCGTATTAGTGTTTATCTTCGTACCGAATGCATGGGGATTCTTTGGCGCCATGATACCGATGGCCTTTGGCGTATTCTCACAATATGGACCTATTACCGTTCTAGGCCAAAAATACCTTGCTAAAAATGCAGGCTTTGCATCAGGCATTACATTGGGGCTTGGCATTACATTAGGTGGACTCGTAGCACCTTATATTGGACATTTAGCAGATATTTACGATGTACAAACAGCGTTGATGACACTGATTCCTGTTGGTGCGTTAGGATTATTAATGAGCTTCTGGTTGAAAGAACCTAAATAAAATTATTGTTATACAGTACAGGCTTGTGCTAATTCTTGGGGACGTATAATATACGTCTTTAAAATTAGTACAGGCGTGTTCTAATTTGTAGGTGGGCCCCTATATCTCTGTTTTTAGAATTTGAACAGGCCTGTTCTAATTTGTAGGGGACCCTATATCCCTGTTTTTAGAATTAGTACAGGCGTGTTCTAATTTTTAGAGGACATGCTAGGCTTATTTTAATTTATTAATTTAATAGGATGAAATGTCAATAGATAGGGGGTGACCAATGGTCACCCCTTATCTATTGACTTATGGTTTGCAGTGGATTATGTTGAAAATATAATGTTGTTTAGCTGATTATGTCTTTACCTAATATATGTTTTAACATATAATTAAGATAAAGATTTCTTCTAGTAAATAGGAGGAATTAAATGGAATCATTTTCTGTAATTTTTTATGAAACATCTAATGGAGAGCAACCAGCAAAGCTGTTTTTAAACGAACTTTCAGAAAAACAGCGAGCTAAAACGATTAGGGATTTGAAGTTGCTTGAAACCTGTGGTAACAAGTTAAGGGAACCAACTTCAAAATTTTTAGAGTCTGGAATTTATGAACTTAGAACCAAACAAGGTTCCAATATTTCTAGAATTTTATATTTTTTCTTTGTTGGTAAACGTATAGTTTTGACCAACGGTTTTGTAAAAAAGTCTATGAAAACCCCTAGAAATGCGATTGAATTGGCGTTGAAGTATAAACAAGATTATATTGAGAGGTACACATAATATGGAAACATTAGATCAATATTTAGCTGAGCAATTAAAAAATCCTAAATTTAAAAAAGAATGGGATGAGTTAGAAGATGAATATCAGATTATTGAAAATATAGTTAAAGCACGTATTGAAGCTCATATGACGCAAACTCAATTATCTGAAGTTACAGGCATTACGCAATCAGATATAAGTAAAATTGAAAATGGGAATGGGAACCCCTCGTTGAAAACATTAAGAAAGATTGCTCATGCCTTTGGCAAGAAGTTAAAGATTGAGTTCGTGTAATCTGCATTTAGTCTTTTCGTGCTTTGCTATTATGTTGTATAATAACTATGGATTAATTTGACTTTCACAATTGGAGGACATAGATATGGCAACAAGTATGGTAATCGGCACTCAATGGGGTGACGAGGGTAAAGGTAAAATCGTTGACTGGATTGCGGAACGTGCAGATGTTGTAGTGCGCAGCCAAGGCGGTAATAATGCAGGTCACACTGTTGTAGTAGATGACAAGGCATTCGCGCTTCGTTTATTGCCAAGTGGTATTTTGTACGATGATAAACAAAATATCGTTGGTACAGGCGTTGTTATTGATCCTAAGGTGTTGTTACAAGAAATTGAAGGTCTTGAAAAACAAGGTAAATCTGCTAAATCCCTTCACATTTCTGACCGTGCTCATGTCATCATGCCTTACCATATTGCTCTTGATATGGCCGAAGAAGCATCCAAAGGTGATGCTAAAATCGGTACTACTAAAAACGGCATCGGCCCTTGCTATGCTGATAAGGTAAACCGTATCGGCATCCGCATTTGCGACTTGTACGACATGGAAACTTTCAAACAAAAATTGGCGTACAATGTTGAGTTTAAAAACAAAATGCTTACAAAGGTATACGATGCTGAACCTGTTAATTACGATGAAATCTTAGCAGATTACATTAAATATGCAGAGGCTTTGAAACCTTATGTAACTGATACAAATAATGCTGTGTTGAAAGCGATTAAAGAGGACAAAAAGGTATTGTTCGAAGGCGCGCAAGCAACTATGCTCGATCTTGATCATGGTACATACCCATTCGTAACATCCTCCCATCCAATCGCTGGTGGTGCTTCCACAGGCGCGGGTGTAGGTCCTAACTATTTGAAAAATATTTTCGGCGTTGTGAAAGCTTACGCTACACGTGTTGGTGCAGGCCCATTCCCTACAGAACAACTTAATGAAATTGGTGAAGAGCTTCGTACGCTTGGTCATGAGTTCGGTACTGTAACAGGTCGTCCTCGCCGTACTGGTTGGTTAGATCTTATGGTTGTAAAATACGCAGCAGGTCTTAGCAGCCTTGATTATTTAGCTATTACACGTTTGGATATTCTTGATTCTTTCAAAGAATTGAAAATCTGTGTAGGTTATAAATTAAACGGCAAAAATGTGGAAGGCTTCCCTGCTAGCTTGACAAATCTTGAAGCATGCGAACCTGTATATGAAACATTGCCAGGTTGGGAAACAGACATTTCCGGCATTCGTTCTTATGATGAATTGCCTGAAAATGCGCGTAAATACGTAGAACGTATTGCAGAAGTAACAGGCGTGCCTTTGGGAATTGTGTCTGTTGGTCCTAATCGTAACCAAACAATCGATCTTGTTAACGTATTTTAATCTGCTGTAGCCAATTATTATAAAAAATAATAAGCGGAGATTCTTATTAGAGAATCTCCGCTTTTATGCGTATTTTCTATCTCATAAATAAATTTAATTATTCAATTAAAATGTTTTAATGAGAATAAAAAGAAAAAAATAGATTTAGCTATAAAAATAGTATATAATAGTATAAAAGTAGATTGATAATTTTTGATGTATATTGAGGAGTTTTCTTATGGTTGAAGTTTCCTATGAACGTTTAGCGACGATTTTTAAAGCGCTCAGTGATGAAACAAGATTACATATTATAGATATGTTGTCATGTAATGAGTTGTGTGCAGCAGATATTTTGGCAAGTTTTAATTTATCTCAATCCACATTGAGCTACCACATGAAAATCTTAATTGATGCTGGCGTTGTAAATTCTCAACGTAATGGTCTTTGGACTCGCTATTCCATCAATGAAGATACATTTGGTGACATTTTGGAAATCATTCCACAATTGTACAAAACTAAAGACGAATGCATTTGCGCACAAATCAAATACTGCCGTCTTGATGAACACGAAAAAGACGCGTAATCATGAGACGCTGGATTATGCATGTTGATATGGATGCTTTCTTTGCATCCGTAGAACAACTGGATCATCCTGAATACAAAGGCCACCCCGTTATCGTGGGTGGTCTTTCTTCGCGTGGCGTCGTAGCTACTGCATCCTATGAGGCTCGAAAATTTGGCGTCCATTCGGCCATGCCTATTTCTCGGGCCAAGAAACTTTGTCCGCACGGCATCTACGTGTATCCGAATATGGCTCGCTACAAGGAGATTTCTCAGATCATTCACAAGGTGATGGAGGAATTTACACCTATCATTGAGCCCTTATCTCTGGACGAAGCCTTCTTGGATGTTACGGGTATTACCCATAAATTCACAGGCCCCAAGGCTTTGGGCCGTGCTATTAAGGATCGCGTGTTTGAGGAAACGGGGCTCATCATTTCGGCGGGCCTGGCTCCGAATAAATTCCTTGCTAAACTGGCATCTGACCTAGATAAGCCTGATGGGCTCGTGGTCATTCCTTATGGTAAGGAATGTGAAAGCCTCGCTAATTTGCCCATAAAACGCATATGGGGTGTAGGCCCTAGCACGGAACGTCGCCTTAAAGATGGTGGTTTTGCCTTGATAAAGGATGTGCAGGCCTTGTCAGATGAGAAACCGTTAGTGCCTTATGTGGGCAATCAGGCACGGCGTATTTGGGAATTGGCACGAGGCATCGATGAACGGCCTGTAGAACCGGATCGTCAAATCCAGTCTGTCGGTAATGAGGAGACCTATGAAAGCGATGTAGAGGACCCGGCTGTTATCGATTTAGAACTTCATTACTTTGCCAATCGCGTAGCCAAACGATTGCGTAAATATGGTTTGATGGGTCATACCGTGTCCATTAAGGTGCGATACAATGATTTTAAAACTGTATCTCGTCAGAAACGACTAGATTCTGCTACGGACCAAGAACGTATTATCTATGATACATCCGTACTATTGTGGAATAAACTCATGCGTGAACGGAGCAATGCTAGACAATGGGAGGCTCGCAATACTAGCCAATCGAATCGCCGTGATGCTAATACTTTCACCGACAACGCTAATGATAGATCGATTACGGAGAATCGTGAGATGATGGGCGCCGCACCGTTACCTCAATTTGATACATCCGTTCTCGATATGCCACTCAAACCAATTCGGCTCTTAGGTGTGACGGTGAGTGGACTTTCAACAGAAGGAATTGTACAGGACGATTTATTCTCCATTGAAATGGGCGAGAAAGATGAGAAGCTTTCAACCGTGCTAGACTCGTTGGCATCTAAATTTGGTGAAGGGGCTATCATGAGTGGAGCCCTTTGGCGTCGTGCTCACGGCGATGGTGGAGAACGGCGAAAACGGTCGGAATTAAAGGCCGAAATGGATTTAGATAATGAAGAATAAAATTCTTTCAAGAATAGAAACATTCATGATACAATGTATATGTATAGAAATGTGTATACGCAAGAAACTATCTGCAAGAGAGGTATAAATATGAGTATATTTCGTGTGGCCATTCATTATGGCGTAAATAGCAACGGGGTTTTATCTTATGATACAGATACAAAAACCGTAACGGTGGATCTACCTGAACAAGAATGGATCGACAAGGTACGTGCATACTTAAATGAAGACCATGCTATCGAGCATGCTACAGGTCTTGATACGTATGAACGGTTGACCGTAAAACCATTAGAATCTTTGGATAACTTTAAATTAGCTCTTACACGCATGTGGGAAGCCATCGACGTACAAGTCGACTGGAGCCGCCCAGCGTAATTAACATGAGAACCCCTTCGTAGCCATGGTGTTGCTATGAAGGGGGTTTCTTATTGTTGCTATAGTTTTTTACTAAAGATTGGAGGTGGAAAATTAACTTTGTCATGAAGCGTGTATTTAAGTATTGTTAATCAAATTTTTTATTTGTTAGGTCTTGATACATAAGCTTAGCGATTTCATACTGTGGGTCGCCAGCTTGCAATTGGTGTGACGGTAGTTTAAATACAGCCTCAGCTCTTTCGTCTTTCTTGATATCGATGCCTTTTACATCGTCAGAACGGCTTATGGAAATGGTATGGGTTGTTGGATTTATGAAGTACGCATTTACATCGATGCTGAAAGTTTTATTTTCGTCTTTTCTCATGATTGTACGTAAAATCATAGCTGAAATAGCAGTAGTACCATCTTTTTCGCCTAATAGCTGTTTAGAGGTGTACTCTACATAATCTGCATAGACATAAATATCGCCAGGTTTGGCCTTATCATAATCTTGTGTATAGGCTTCTACCAAACGCAAATCGAGTTGCCTACCAAATGGTCGAGAGAACATTTCGCTTTGTAATTCGCGTGTTTCACTAACAGGTGGATAGAACGGTATAGGCGTTAAACCTTTTAGCATATCTGTTCGTGTTTCGTTTTTCCGTTTAGCGCGCCGTTCTGCAGTGACCTTGTCTAAACGTTGACGTTCTTTTAACATGGCCTTTTCTTGTTCTTCTTTAGATTTATAAGTTTTTACGGATACAACACGGTTACCAGACATAGTGACTGTCGAATAAATTGGTTTACCATTAGTAGGTTTTCCCTCAGAAGCATCAAGCGTAGATTGTACTATGGCTGGTGTTGCGCTTTCAATTGATTTTCTTAACTCTGGAATATTGGCGTAATCCATATCAACCACAGCAGTATCTGTGCTTTCACTTGGCTGCGCAGGTGTAGCCCCGTATGCGGATGATATAGCTAAGACAGCTAATAGTGAACTGGTAATAATCGATCGTTTACATAGTTTCATTATACATACCTCTTTTTATAAGAACTCTCTAATACTATCAACAGCTGTATTATAGCATAGTTCTTGCATAGATAGATTTAAAAACGATATAATAAAGTATACATGCGTCTATAGCTCAACCGGACAGAGCGCCAGTTTCCTAAACTGTAGGCTGGGGGTTCGATTCCCTCTAGGCGCACCAGTAGGATAGAGCTGCAGTTTCGCCTTAATACTCATATGAATCTATTAAGGAAGGGCTTCATGCCGAAATCAGAGGACACAATTCATTTGTGTCCTTTTCCTTTTTAGGCCCAATGAAAATTTAATATTATTAAAATATCAGCAAAAGTATTATAGCCTTTTTATAGGAAATAGATTCAATTGATGAATAAAAATTGGAAAGTATTGACATATAAGAAATACTGATATATTATGTAATTAGATTTTACCATAGCGAAAGGTTACAGAATCTACTAAAATAAGACTTTATGTCGAAATCACTACTATTAAGTAGTTATTAACAATAGTATATGTAAATTTTGTTAGTAGTACATATTACTAATGTTTTTTGTGTTAAATTTTGAGCACAGGTCTTATGATCTGTGCTTTTTTGTTTATTGATTTATTATAGCGAAAGCTTACAAAAGTGCTTCACTTCGTTGTTGAGGTTTTAGTACTCTGTAATTTTTCGCTATGATAAAACTTAGCACCATAGAAATGAATAGCACCTGCAGTTTTAGTACTCTGTAATTTTTCGCTATGATAAAACTCTCTACATCCAATTTAGGTGCAGACATAAGTTTTAGTACTCTGTAATTTTTCGCTATGATAAAACATAATCCTGATTTGGCTGATGTAGACCCATGTTTTAGTACTCTGTAATTTTTCGCTATGATAAAACTGGAAATTCTTTGCTAACCGCTTTAGGTAGTTTTAGTACTCTGTAATTTTTCGCTATGATAAAACATTACGTGTAGTAAATACACTAGCACGCCGGTTTTAGTACTCTGTAATTTTTCGCTATGATAAAACGCGCGCGAAAACGAAAATTCTGAAAATGTGGTTTTAGTACTCTGTAATTTTTCGCTATGATAAAACTGTGATGTAACGTATATCAGCAATGCAGTAGTTTTAGTACTCTGTAATTTTTCGCTATGATAAAACCCTGAAGTGATTTATGTATTGAATAAACAAGTTTTAGTACTCTGTAATTTTTCGCTATGATAAAACAACTGGGATAATGGTACGGATAAAAAATTAGTTTTAGTACTCTGTAATTTTTCGCTATGATAAAACGATTATACTAGCGTACCTATTTCAAGCTATGTTTTAGTACTCTGTAATTTTTCGCTATGATAAAACGAAAGTAACATGGCAGTTTATTACGGATGTGTTTTAGTACTCTGTAATTTTTCGCTATGATAAAACCTTAATAAGATATACTATAAGAATAACTTAGTTTTAGTACTCTGTAATTTTTCGCTATGATAAAACTTATCGCTAGATTATATACCACTAGCTCTTGTTTTAGTACTCTGTAATTTTTCGCTATGATAAAACTCAGTTAATATTATTAATATTGCTGATACAGTTTTAGTACTCTGTAATTTTTCGCTATGATAAAACACGCCTGCGTTGCGTGCGCGTAATTGGTCCGTTTTAGTACTCTGTAATTTTTCGCTATGATAAAACAACCACCACCAGCAGCATTACCACCAGAATGTTTTAGTACTCTGTAATTTTTCGCTATGATAAAACTATATTCAGCTAAGAATAATTGATATGCTGTTTTAGTACTCTGTAATTTTTCGCTATGATAAAACTGAAGGTAGCTCACGAATCGATGTAGAGTAGTTTTAGTACTCTGTAATTTTTCGCTATGATAAAACCAAGGCATTGACAATCCATCGCCACCCCAAGTTTTAGTACTCTGTAATTTTTCGCTATGATAAAACTCCAACATGGTCCAAGTTATCACCTTCTGCGTTTTAGTACTCTGTAATTTTTCGCTATGATAAAACTAGAACACCAACGATCGTGAAGCCTAAGCCGTTTTAGTACTCTGTAATTTTTCGCTATGATAAAACTTTCATCTGTGATGTCTAATTCTTCAACGTGTTTTAGTACTCTGTAATTTTTCGCTATGATAAAACTGTGCCGATTGTGATACCTGAATAACCGCAGTTTTAGTACTCTGTAATTTTTCGCTATGATAAAACTTGTAAGTACATGTATCAAGTAAATGGTTAGTTTTAGTACTCTGTAATTTTTCGCTATGATAAAACTTTGGTTTATTAGATCGAACTAAAGCTATTGTTTTAGTACTCTGTAATTTTTCGCTATGATAAAACCTTTTGTGTTAAATCAAATATTACTCTTTGGTTTTAGTACTCTGTAATTTTTCGCTATGATAAAACAGACGATACGAAAGGAACATAAGAAAATGAGTTTTAGTACTCTGTAATTTTTCGCTATGATAAAACGTTGAAAGCCCAACCAATTAGACCAATCCAGTTTTAGTACTCTGTAATTTTTCGCTATGATAAAACCTTGCTTCATCAAATACACCTTCAGGAATTGTTTTAGTACTCTGTAATTTTTCGCTATGATAAAACATGAAATTATTGTAGTCACTGAATGCTGTAGTTTTAGTACTCTGTAATTTTTCGCTATGATAAAACTCTTACGGCCACTACCGTAATAGCAATGCAGTTTTAGTACTCTGTAATTTTTCGCTATGATAAAACGAGGATTGCACGCCCATAATTTCTGTTTGTGTTTTAGTACTCTGTAATTTTTCGCTATGATAAAACCTTTTTCCTTTTCTGGTCTCATTGATTCTAGTTTTAGTACTCTGTAATTTTTCGCTATGATAAAACTTGCACTTGTAAAAGCTGGTAAGACACAGCGTTTTAGTACTCTGTAATTTTTCGCTATGATAAAACTAATTCTTTCCTTGCTATAGTCAATTGCTTGTTTTAGTACTCTGTAATTTTTCGCTATGATAAAACTTGTATTCATTCCGTCTTGCCACTACCGCAGTTTTAGTACTCTGTAATTTTTCGCTATGATAAAACAAGATTTCTTTAAAGTTAATAGTCAATGGTGTTTTAGTACTCTGTAATTTTTCGCTATGATAAAACAGACGATACGAAAGGAACA
>ERZ1108166.796-NODE-796-length-16558-cov-5.664243_pt1 | contig 16558 bp, 16 predicted proteins | sample MGYA00403702_ERZ1108166 | MGnify/ENA primary metagenome ERZ1108166 (study PRJEB35170, sample SAMEA104062401) | human gut metagenome | biome: human gut; feature: human-associated habitat; material: faeces | place: Denmark | collected 2012-05-01 ...
TTGCGAGGTCTATGAAGCAGGAAGCCCATTGGCTTTAGACAATGGGTAGTTCACTGGACACTGGATGAGATTTTATCCATGACAAAACTGGATGTAAACAGAAAATGCGATTTTGGAGGATATGAAATTACTGTAGAAGCTATGGAGATTTCTCCTTTGCAATATACTCTTAACCTGGATTATGAAGAAGCCTCAAAGGTATATGAGGATGAAAGAAACCGGTTTGAGTATAATGGCGATGATGTGGGCATGGATCTTTATGGAAGAACTCATATAGACCAGGTTCGCTATCAGGACGGCACTGTAGTAAAATTGGATTATGAATCTTATTTCTGAAAACTGTCACAGAATCCTGTGATATACGTTTTATTAGTAAAAGACGTATCAAAACAAAATGAAGAAGGGAGGGAGCATATGGAGCAAAAAGAGTGGAAACAAATTTATGAACTGTATTATAAACCTATGTTTTTATATGCCCTTTCCCTTACAAATAATGTGCAGGACGCGGAAGACCTTCTTCAGGAAACCTTTGTTAAAGCGTTTCTTTCTTACAAAGATACAGGGAGTTTGAAAGCATGGCTGATAAAAGTGCTGCGAAACGAATTTATCAGTATGATGAGAAAACGCAAAAAAGAATTTTTATCAGATGGCGAGACGTCTTTTTTAAACGAAAAAAGTGAAGATGAGGGGATTTTGGAGCAAATCATACGTGAGGAGGAACGAAAAAAGCTGTTTCGGGCAATACAAAAGTTAGGCATTAAGCAAAAAGAGATATTGATTGAGAATATTTACTTTCATATGTCTGATGAACAGATTGCAGAATCTCATGGATTGACAAAAGAAAATGTGCGCCAAATCCGCTCCAGAGCCAAGAAAAAACTTCTTCAAATAATAAAGGAGGAATCGTGATGGAGGGAAAAAATAAAAATAATTTTACAGAAGAAAGTTTAGAACGGGAATTAGAGAAGCTTGTAGAAGATATGCCGGAGCAAAATGAGGATTTTGAAAAAAAGATTGACCGATATATAAACAAGAAAATACGAAAAATCACAGTGAAAACAGTGCTTGTTATTTTCGGTATCATATTTGTTTTGTTCTTAATCATCAGTCCTGGAATGGATGCCGTATATCTTAATCCTGAAAAACTCCAGGAGGACCAGACATTTCTTTCTGTAATGCGGGACTATTATGATGTTACAAGACCGTATATTGAGATAAATGACATTCAGGTGGAGAAAAAAGGCTTTGGAAGATATACACTTGGTATTTCTGCAACGAATAATATAAAAAGCCGTAATATCGGAATTGAAAATGTATGGGTGGATTTGGAGCAGGGGAAATATAAGAACTGGCAGGACCCGGAAATGCTTCTTGTGACAAGGCTGGGAGAATTTGAAAATCCTGCAGAGAGAGAAGACGTAGAAAACCTGATAAAAGAAATGGAAAAATTGCCGGAATCAGCAGAAATCAGTCTTGCTGTTTCAGAAGAAAAGGTAAGAGATGTGGAGGAGCTTCGAAAAGAAAAAGTAAACCTTGACTGGATTGAAGTATATCATCCGGACATTGAAGGATTTCAGGGGGGACTCAATCTCTGGAGAATTATGTTATTTAAAGAATCGGATAACAGAGATGAGATGACAGAAGAGGAGCTCTTAAATGTTTATGTGGAAAAATTAAAAAACCTTGTTGAGCATCCGGATATTTGGCAGCCTCTTGATCTTCCATATCATTCCACAGTCTGGCCGGATGGAACAGAGGAAATGAAAGACTGCTACGAAGCTGCGAAAACTTTGGAGAAACTGCAGACAAAGGCATATTATATTTCCGGTCAGAGAGACGATGTTTTAGAGTTTCTTAAAAAAACGGATATAAAAACAATCTCTGTATATCAGGTAAAATCCAATATCTGGGAATAAGCGGAGTATATCTGGGTGTAAGGCGGAGCAAGCCCCTCAAAAGATGAGGGATTGCTCCGCTTGGCTGTTTACATAATATAACTGTCCGCATTGATTACCTTTGTGGAAAGTAAATCTTCAAATCCACCTGATATTTCAGCTGATTCTTCGCTTCCTGCTTTTATGATTGCGGCTACATTTTGAGAAATGGCGGCAACAGCGCTTTCCTGTTTGTCATTACAAGTGACTTTTGCACAGTTTTCAATTTTTAGACGCTCCAGAATCAGTTCCGGTGTTACGTCGGATGCAATATTTGCGGCAGCCGTATTTCTTACCAGAATTTTATCAGGAGAACTTTCAAGCAATGTTTTATCAATTTTGACGCTTATTTTCTTTTCAATGATTCTGCCTTCCCACTTAAATTTAAGTTCGTTATATTCGGCATTTAATTTTTTGAAATCTTCCGCCTGGTCTTTCTTTAAAATTACATTTCCTTTTACTGTGAGTTTTGTGATTGAATCAGATAATGCGCTCAGAGTAATGTTGTCGGGAATGGTTAAATTTCCGTAAACATATATACAGTCTCCATTCTTTTCTATCAGTTGTTCATTTAAAACTGCGTCTCCATAATGAAGCGTCATTCCTGCAGGAGTAACTGCAAAATCTGCTTTCTCATCAAACAATTCCACACAGGATTCTACCATTTCCTCAGGAACGATTAACTGGCGGGTAATAAAGTGTACATTTTTCTGTACCAGTTTTTCCATATCTACAGATTTATCCTGTACGATTACCATGTCTTTTACATAATATCTTCTGCCTTCTCTTGCTCTCAGAGGAAAATATTTATCTACAATAAAGGTGTTGTCTAAAATAACACAGTCGTCAGGATATACGGATACAGAACCGTTGGCAGATAATTTTGTCAGGTAGCCTTCAAGGCTTTTAGGGCATGTGACAGAACCGTTCACATGAATTTTTTCATATTTCTGTAAGGATTCTTCTGTACCGGGATAAATAGTCAGATCTCCATTTACACTTAACAATGTATGCTCATGAACAGCAGTAGTGCCTGTTATTTCATAAGAGCCGTTTATTGCTTTTAATTCTATCTCAGCATCATCTTTAAATTCCATAGTGCAATCATGGTTAATTGTAACCGGAAGTCGGTTTAAAATACTTTTGCTGGATGGGCTGACAATGACAAGATCTGTATTAATCATCATTTTTTCATAATTGCTGTAATCTTCTTCCTTTATTTTTCTGGTATCACAGACATCACAATTTAATAAATAATTTTTTTGATTAGACATAGCTTTTCCCTCCTAAAGATTTTTTTAAGTGCTGGCGTGCAGAAGAAAGTTTGAAGCGGACCGTTCCAGGCGGAAGTGAAAGGATTTCACCAATTTGACCGGAGGTATACCCTTCCAGATAACGCAGTGAGAAAATGACACCTTCCAGGTCAGGCAAAGTTTCCAGCAATTGCTCCCATTCCAGACGGACAATTTCCTCAGAATATGTTTGCTGCGATGGAAACTCTTCCACAATGGTTTCTTTATTTCCATGCCTGACGCGGTCCACATACAAATTTTTAATGGTTCGGTATAACCATGAACGGCGTTGATGTTCCTGTAAGGAAGCGAGGACATCTTCATGAAGCATTGCGCGCAGAAAGGCTTCCTGTACCAGTTCTTCCGCAGTATGCAGGCTTCCTGTCATACTTTGACACCAACCTGTTAATTCCTGATAATACTTGTTATACAGTTCTTCTATCATACTTTGCGTTCCTTTCTTTTGCCTTTCACTTATAAGACGGACAGGAAGGCAAAAGTGTTGAAAAAAGTTGTGATTTTTTTATATTATACACGATTCTGCGGTGATAACGCTTATTGACTTTCTTTTATCTGCTTGCTAATATAGAAGCTTGGTTGAGATTATATCTTCGATAGAAGGAGAGGGGGATTTTATGTCAAAAAGTAATAAATATGAAATTGATATGTGCAATGGCTCTATTATGGATAAGCTGATTTCCTTTTCCATTCCGCTGATGCTCTCCAGCATTCTGCAGCTTTTGTTTAATGCAGTGGATATTGTTGTTGTGGGGCGTTTTTCCGGAAGTCAGGCTCTGGCAGCAGTCGGTTCCACATCGGCTCTTATCAATGTATTCACAAATCTTTTTATCGGTATTTCTTTAGGTGCAAATGTTCTTGCGGCGCGTTTCTATGCGGCTGGAAAAGCAAGAGAAATGTCGGAGACGGTACATACTGCAATTACATTGGCGCTAATCAGCGGAGCAGCAATGGGAATGATTGGATTCGTTTTTTCGAAAAGCGCTCTTAATCTGATGGGAACACCGTCAGATGTAATTAATCAGGCGTCTCTCTATATGAAAATATATTTTTTAGGAATGCCGTTTTTTATGCTTTATAATTATGGAGCGGCAATTTTAAGAGCAGTAGGAGACACAAAAAGACCATTATTGTTTCTTGTGGTGGCTGGTGTGACAAATGCCGTTTTAAATATGATTCTTGTAATTGTATTTCATATGGGAGTGGCAGGCGTTGCTATTGCCACAGTAGTTTCTCAGATGATTTCCTGCATTCTGGTGCTTCGCTGTCTGTATAAAACAGAGTCGGCTTATCAGCTCCGTTTTTCCAGACTCACTATGAAATGGCAATATCTGAGACAGATTTTTCTTGTGGGAATTCCGGCAGGAATCCAGAGTACAGTCATTAATTTTTCCAATGTACTTTTGCAGTCCTCAGTAAACTCCTTTGGCTCTGTTGCAATGGCAGGATATACGGCAGCCAATAATATTTTTGGATTTTTATATGCTGCTGTGAATTCTGTTACGCAGGCATGTATGAGTTTTACCAGCCAGAATTTTGGTGTGGGAAAATGGAAAAGGATGGATAAGGTACTTGTAAACTGTATCGTACTTACTATGGGAGTTGCCCTTGTTCTTGGAGGCGGCGCCTATGTTTTCGGACCGGAGCTTTTAAGGATTTATACTTCCGATCCGGAAGTTATCAAGTGTGGAATGGAAGTGCTGCTTTATACGACAGTAACGTACTTTATGTGCGGTCTGATGGATCTGTTTCCGGGAGCACTTCGTGGAATGGGACACTCGGCAGTGCCTATGCTTCTGTCTGTTATTGGAACAGTCGGAACGAGAATCGTATGGATTTATATGATTTTCCCGGCACACAGAAGCCTTGATGTGCTTTTTATTTCTTATCCGGCATCCTGGCTTATCACTATTGTTATGCAGGTGATTTGTTTCTGGATCGTGCGGAAAAAACTTTATAAAAATCTGAGAAGGGATAAGTATGTAAATAAGTAATAAATGGATTCAGAAGAGAAGCCGCCGGAAAACAGATTAAAAGTTTTCTGACGGCTTTTGTAATGAAACTTTCAGCATACGTTTTAGATATTCAGTTTCCGGATAGTTTCAGCGGTTTTTGTTACCATTTCCAGACATAGTTTTTTCTTTTTTCCAAAACTGCCGGACATAATACTCCATCCGTCTGTAAGTTTTTCAAAAGCAATGCTTTTGGCGAAATTTCCAAGCCCGGCAGGCTGGGTGCTTCGCACTACAGTATAGTTGCCTTTGGAACCGAAAATCTGAACTTGATTATTATGATCTATTTCCGGAAAAACAATAATAGTTGATAGTCCGCTTTTGATCAATTCCGGTTTTCCGGCATCAAATGGCACATCTTTGATGTGTTCATATAATGTTTCTATTGTAGGAATGTCTCTTATAAATGTAAGCTTCTCATTTCTTACACCTAAAAAATTCATAATACTCATATGGATTCCTCATTAAAAGAAAAATGGAAATATTATTCAGCTTCCGCAGTTTCTTCCTGAATAGAAGCCATCATGATCTGAGCCACGGATGCAAAGCCTTCGTCGTTCATTGGTGAAAATGCAAATTCAAGAATATAACCTGCCTGAGTGGAAATGCTGATACATGCGGTATTAGTTTCAGGCATGGTGTATGTCAGTACAGGAATTTCATTGATAACGCCAGGTTCGACTTCGGAGACATCGCTTTCGTTTTCAAGATATGTCTGGTATTCTTCCAAATCCATTCCGTCTGTATCTACATACATAACAGAAACAGCAGCCGTTTCATCTTCAGTAGAGAAATACTGAATGTAGCCCTGTTCTTTATCTTCATCTGTTAATTCCTGGGGCTGCAATACATCCGGAACAAACATTTTTATAGCGATTTCATCAAAAGTAACAAAGTCACCTTCCCATCCTGCTTCTTCGACAGCGGCGGATACGTCATCCCAGCTGATTTCATTTGATGTCTGTGCTTCTGCCTGTTCTGAGTCAGCTGCTTCAGCGGATACAGGATAAGCCATTCCAAACATCATAGCTCCGGTTAAAATAAATGCCAAGTATCTTTTCTTCATTGTTGTGTCCTCCTTTTTGGTAAGAAAATTTAATGTGTATTTATAGTATCAAAGGGGGGATTTAAAAACAATATGTGGTGTTTATGTGACAAGTTTTCTGCTAAACTCGCAATTTATTTTGACGAATCCGCAGATTTTTTGATAAATCCGCAACACATATGTCTTTTTGTCTGGTATAATTTAACTGAAATAAAAGGCAGTTTCTAATGGAGGCATTTATGAATATAGCAGTTGTGGAAGACAAGAAGGAAGACAGGTTATGGATTGCCGAAAAAGTGAATTTATACATGAAAAGAAACGGCCTCAGATTTACGCTGTCTGAATTTGAAAGTGCAGAACAGTTTATGGATGTGTTTATACCGGGAGCGTATGATATTATTTTTATGGATATTTATATGGGCGGTATAAATGGTATGGATGCCGCAGTGTGGATACGAAAAAAGGATTTTGACTGCCGTCTGATTTTTGTTACAGCTTCTTCAGAATATCTTCTGGAAGGATATTCCGTAAATGCCTGCCATTATCTGATCAAGCCTGTATCTGAAAAAAAATTTGAGCAGGCAATGGAGTTTTGCCGTATCAGACCGCAGTATGAGGTTCCGTATATTGACGTCATGTCAAAAGGAGTGTCTCTTCATTTAAATACTGCATCGATTTTATATGTAAATATTATGAAGCGTGTTGTTTATATCCATACGATGGCCAGGACAATTCCTGTTGCCGGTTCATTTTCAAGTATTACAAAGCCGCTTCTTGATGACAAAAGATTTTTACTCTGCATTCAGGGAGAGATGGTAAATATGGATATGATCGCAGACCAGGAAGATACAGTGTTTCTGCTGAAAAACGGGGAACGGATTCCAATTAATATTCGAAACCGCCGTGCAGTAATTCGATCATGGCAGAATTATGTATTTGAAAACATGAATTAGTAAATAGGGGGGAATTATGCCAAATATTTACAAGTGCAGAAACATGAAGTCAGGATTTAGAAAATATCAGACGATTTTACAGGGAATTATAGTACAATTGGGAATTATACTGGCAGGTACATATTTTGTTTTTATGCCTGTCTGTTGTTTCGCCGAACAGGATAAAACAGAATTTGCACTGACAGATAATGAAGGCGAGGAAACAGAAAAAAATTCAGGAAATCTTCTTGAGAGCGGAGAAGAATCCGATACCCTGTGGGATTTTGAAGCCGACGCAGGCAATTCTGCTGTTTCAATGGCATCTGCTGCCGGAGAAACAGGATGTGTTGTGTCTGTTGAAAATGAGGAATATTTAAGAAACATTCCGGTTGTAACTATTATTCAAAATACTGCGCAGAATAATGATGCTTTATTAGAAGTTATTTTGGAACTTCAGACAGTAAATGCAAAGGTGCGTCTGTCTGAGGGAGCGACTGAGACGATAACGCTGCCGGTTGTCTGGACAATTGGAGAGTCCGATAGTCCCCAGATAGATGTTTCTGTGCCGGGACAATATCAGGAACGGGGTAAAATTACGCTGCCGGAAGGATATGTATTTGATGAAAATACACTGCAGGAAATAATAATTCCCGTAGATGTAGTTGTACCTTCTGAACCGGTAGAGATTACCTCTATAGATTTCTACCCGGAATTATCAGATGCGTATGCTTTTTTGCTAGGAACAGATATTTCTGAGATTAAAAATTCTTGTTCTCCGGCAGAATACTGGAATTGTTATGATGATTCAGGGAATGTTTACATAGCTGAAATTTTATGGGATTACAGTAGGATTAATATAGAGATTCCGGGAGTTTATGAAGTTACCGGAGAAATAATACTGCCGGAGAACACAGTTTTTTCGAAAGATTTTTTAGCAGAATCTGCAGAAAATTTTGTTTTTCCAATATCGATTCAAAAACCGGGAGAACCGGAAATAAATTGCTGCTTTGCAGGACGGGGGAAATTCTGCTTTCCATGGACGGCGCCTCCGGGCTCGCTGGATGAAATTATGGTAAAGATTTCAGAAGATGACGGGGAGTGGCAAAACTATACACGTAACAATTCTCATATGTATTGGGATCGCTATCAGCTGCTCATCGATGCAGAACTATTTACTGAGGGGAAAAGCTATCGCCTGCAAGTGGAATATGAAGGAGGAAAAACAAAAATCCTGTCTTTTGAATATAAAGGATGTATATATATTACGGCTTATAATGAGGGAGACAGAGATGGCGGCGACGTGAATGTGCTTAATCCGGATAAGCCTCCTTCAGAAGAGCCTTCTTCAGAAGAGCCTCCAACAGACGATTCCTCGTTGGAGAACTCTGGATTACAGCAGCAGAAAGAAGAAGCGACAGGTGAAGTCTACGATATAGTTTCAGGAGAACAATTGCTGCTGATGCTGGGATTTTCCGGTAGTGCACAGTTTTCGCAGCAGGGAGTTTCTGTCAGCCTGCCGGAGCAGACAGTGTTGGATACGAACCCGGAGGATGAAGATATGTTTAAAGTCTCTATTATAAGAAAAAGCAGATCGTCCTTCTTTTTTTCTGTTTGGAAAAACGGAAAACATATAGAAAATCTTTTTCGTACAAAGGTGCTTCTCCCCTGGAAAAGTAAAGCAGATCATTTTATTTTTCTTTTAAATAAAAATCATATTCCTGTATCTCTTGGAAATTATAGCCGTGAAAAAGAGATTCTTTCTTTTTATGTAGATGCAGGAGGCGATTATACAATATACGAACTTCCTGAAACACGAAAAATATTTTCCGGGCTTTTTCATACTGCTTTTTTCTTGTGGATGCAGTTTTGTATTTAGCCGTAAAAACTGAGGTGGTGAAATGAAAAAAAGAACCCGGCAGGTTATATCGCTGATTATTATAATATGTCTGGTATCTGCATTGTGTCTGTCTCTGTATCAATATAATAATAAAAGAACGCAGAATTGTGATAAGGCAGAGCTGGGGATTCTTCAGGTATCGGAGAAAGATTTACAGAAGCCCATATATCTTATTAAAGATTGGATTTTTTATCCGAGCCAGCTTCTTAAGCCTGGAGATATAGAAAAACAGGATGGGGGAAATTATATGCTATACACAGATATTGGAGAAGTTACTCATTTATTTCAATATCAAAATTCGGGAGATGTGCATGGGAGCGGGACGTATGTGATGCACATAGCGGTTCCGGAAAAAACAGCTGTTTATGGATTATATCTTCCGGAAATATTTTCTGCGTATAATTTGTATATTAATAATTCTCAGGTATTTCAAATAGGAAATCCTGAGCCTGATGAGTTTCGCTCCTGCACACAAAATCGTATGGCTGCTTTTGAGGCTTCCGGTTATATTACGATTTTGATAAGTGTCAGTGATTTTTCTCATTTTTACAGCGGTATTGTATATCCACCTGTTTTCGGTACAATTCCTGTATTAAGTGAAATGCAGAATAAGCAGTATGGCTTTTCCGTTATCATCATAACACTGGGGATTTTAACAGCAGGTATGTCTTTATATCTGGGCCTGCGCATAAAAGACAGAAATTCCTTCTTGTTTGTGGGTCTATGTCTTTCCATGTGTGGATTTTCTTCTTACCAGCTGGTGCATACGCTGTTTGCCCTGCCGGTTTTTCCTGTTTACACAATAGAACTTGTCTCGGGATATTTATTCTCATTTTTTACAGTAATCCTGCACAATCGAATCTGTGGCATTAGAGGCAGGATGAAATATATATCTTGTGTCATCGCCGGAGGTTTCTCGGTGATAGCCTTGTTTTACGGAGGACTTTCTGCTTATTTGAATGTTTATCTGGTTCAGTATTTTTCAACAGCTGTGTTTTTCTTTAAAGCAGCGCTTTCCATATATCTGCTTTTAACATCATGGATTTTCTTTGATGATAAATCACAGGCGTGTGTGCCTCTTTTTTATGGTTCATCAGCATATGCCGTCTTTTTTATATGGGACAGAATTATGCCTGATTATGAACCTGTTTTAGGAGGGTGGTATACAGAATGGGGCAGCTATATTTTGGTGATTGCTATCGGCTACACGCTGCTGCGTGATATGCTGTCGGCATATTCGTACGGTCTTGTTTTTGCAGAAGAAAAGCATCAGATGAAAAGACAGTTGGATATGCAGAAAGCTTATATGGAACAGCTGTCAAGTCAGATTTCTGAAAATCGTAAAACGGTCCATGATTTTCGCCAGCACCTTCATACTATTGATAATCTTATACAGCAGCTTCCGGAAAGAGAAAACAGCAAAAATATACGCGGCAAGCTTGAAGATTATCTATCGTCGCTTTCCAGTGGGCAGAGAAATGTGCATTCTGAAATGAACCTTTCATTTAGCAGCAATGTCGCAGTAGATGCGCTTCTGAAATATTATTATTCAGAGGCGGAAGAATTTAAGATTCATACGGATTTTCGCCTTACTCTTTCGGAAAAACTCGATTTTTCCGATGTGGAAATGTGTACGATTCTGGGAAATTTATTGGAAAATGCGATTCATGCATGCTGCAGGGAAGAAAAATCGGATTCTTTTATTACGCTCACATCGAGAGAGACAAACAGTCAGATGTTCATTTGTATAGAGAACTCTTACAATGGGGTTTTTAAAAAGGAGGGGAAACATTTTCTGTCTCTTGATTCTGAAAAAGAACGATTCGGAATAGGACTGGAATCTGTGCAGGAAATTGTGAAACTGCACAGCGGTACGGTGAATATTTACCCTATGGACCAAGTTTTTCGGGTAGGACTTGTGCTTCCGTTTAAGAAAATATGAGAAAAAGAGAAGCTTTCTTTGTTGCTTCTGCTTTGTCTCTATGGTATGATTTTTTATAGACGAAAGAAAAAGGTGGGAGTTATGAAATTAAAAAACAAAGTAAAACAAATTTTATTACTGGTTCTGGGGCTTACGATTGCACATCTTGGAGTAACCTTGTTTATCCAGGCTGACCTTGGAGCTGACCCTTTTAATGTACTGATTCAGGGAATCTACAGAAGTGTGCCGTGGCCTTCTGTGATTCCCTGGAGTCATGGAGCAACACATATGCTTGTATGTTTTTTAATCATCATTGTACTTCTTTTTGTTGGCAAAACATACATAAAAATCGGTACTTTAATCTGTATGTTTCTAGGCGGTCCTATTATTGATATGTTTACAGTTCTTTTGGGAAATTATATTAATAACAGTCTTTCTTTTGCAGTACGCATTCCTGTTCTTGTTGTGGGCTGTGTGATTCTTGCAATGGGAATGACCATTGTAATTAAATCAGAAGCAGGAACCGGACCAAACGATCTTGTTGCAATTGTATGGAGCGACAAATGGAATAAGCCATTTGGTATCATCCGAATTGTGACAGATTTCTGCTTTGTTGCAGTTGGATTTTTACTGGGCGGAACATTTGGAATCGGAACGATTATCTGTGCATTTGTAGTAGGTCCGGTAGCTCAGTTTTTTATGCCGTATGCGGAAAAAATCTGTAAGCGTGTAATGAAAAACGTGTAGAGCTTATGGAATAGTTTTCATTTATTTTCCTGATTTTCAGATACAGGAATGGTAATCATTGTGATATAGTCATTTTGTGTATTTAAAGTCATTTCATTCAGTCCTTCTTCATATGCGTACCCTGTAAGTTTCAGGTTATGTTCTGAGGCATATGAGAGGATTTTTCGGTAAATATCGGGAAGTTTTCCCCAATTTCCAATGCAGAAAGCGCGAAGATATTTTCCGGCTGGAAGTATTTCGTCATATATTTCTGATGTATGAGGACAGTAAGCAAAAAAGGAAGTGTAGCGTTCAAAATGATTTTGCTGAATATCCTTGACGGAGATACGACTTCCAAAACTGTCATAAAGATGGAAGAGTTTTTTCAGACGAAGTGAAAACTCTGCGGCAATGGAAAAGTCTTTTTCATCATATTTTCCGGAAATAGGTGATGAAAGAACGATTTTTCGCTGAGGAAGGGTGCACAGTTCTATTCCCCCATCTTCTGACTGCATTCCCAGTTTCAGTCGTTCTGCCTTTTGTTCTAAAAAAGATTGTGCTGATAAAAGCTGTTTGATGGATTCATCAATCAGCTTTTTCTTTTTTTCCATCATCTGAGAAAATGATTCGTCAGACAGCCTTGTAATATATTCTTTAATCTCCTCGATTGATAAACCAATTTTTCGTAAAGTTAAAATCAGTTCTAATTGTGCAAATTGAAAGCAGGTATAGTAGTGGTATCCGTTTTCGCCGATTATTTCCGGGCAGAATAATCCTATATCATTGTAATAATGCAGGGTGCGCTTGTTGACGCCTGTCAGTTTTGCAAATTCTCCTGAAGAATATAAATAATTTTTATGATTCATAAAAATACCTCTTGACTGTACAGTTACTGTACATTATATGATACATGACGAAGAGAGAAAAATCAATCAGAATAAGGAGATTTTATGGAATTTAAGTCATTAAAAGAACACCAGTGGAAAGAAATTAAAAAAATATATATGGAGGCATTCCCGAAAAGGGAAAGAAAACCTTTTTTTACGTTGAAGCATTCTGTGAAAAAGAAAAAAGCAATAATTATGACTGCTTCTGAAGGAAATCAGATATTGGGGTTTGTTGTTTTGATTCCTTATAAAGATATGATTATGGTTGATTATCTGGCAGTGTCTTCTCAGATTAGAAGCAAAGGAACAGGAAGCTATATTATGCAGAATGTATGCAGAGAGTTTTCGGATAAAAAAGTAGTACTTTTAATTGAGCGCCTGGATGACAGCGCAGATAACCGGGAACAGCGCATTGCCCGGCGGAAATTTTATTTGAAAAACGGTTTTACTTCCTCTGATATTTTTATTACAGGAGCAAGCGGAAATATGGAGATTATGAATTACGGAGGAAAAGTTACACCGGAAAACTATATGAGTCTTCAGGAATATGCTCTGGGAAAATTATTTTTTAAATTGTCCAGTATCAGAATTTTAAATGGAGCTGCTGTATGAACGGGGAACACAGTACAATTGAACGGCAGAAGAATTTTATAGTAAAAGTACTTTACTGGACGTTGATTGCAGGTGGAATCTTGCTGGGATATAAATATATACTTCCTGTTCTGATTCCCTTTGTTATCGCATTTATTGTTTCCTGGCTGATTAACAGACCTGTGACATATCTGAAAAAAAGCTGGAAAATACCAAGAGGTGTATCCGGAGCAGTATTCGCTGTTGTGTTTATATGTTCTGCAATCTGTATTTTTGCTTTATGCGGAGCTGGAATATTAGCTGGAATCGAAAATCTTCTCAGCGGTCTTCCAAAAGTTTTTGACCGTGATGTAATTCCGGCATTAGAAAGCTTTTTTTCCTGGATGGAACAGATGGCGGGGACGATTGATCCTGAAATGGGAACTGCCCTTTCCGGTGTGACAGATACTTTATTTTCCCACTTAAGTAACGGAGTACTTCAGCTTTGCGGGACACTTCTGGGAATACTGGGAGGGGTGATTTCGGGGATTCCTTCCGCTTTTATGAAGGTAATGATAACACTTATTGCAACGATATTCATTACAATAGATTTTGAAAAGGTGAAAAAGTTCTTAACCGGTTTTATTCCGGGAAGAAATAAGGGGATGGTGTGTGAGTTTAAAGAGTTTTTTGGAAAAATAGTTCCCCGCTGTATTTTTTCGTACGGTTTGATTTTTTTACTTACGTTTGTAGAGTTGTTTATGGGATTTTCATTGTTAAGAATTGAGAATAGCTTTGGTGCGGCGCTGCTTGTTGCAGTTCTTGATATTCTCCCTGTACTGGGAACAGGAGCAGTTTTGATTCCGTGGGCTATTATCGCTCTGCTGCAGGGAAATACAGCATTTGGAGTTCTTATGGCAGTGCTGTATCTGATTATTACAATTGTCCGTAATGTAATAGAACCAAGACTTGTGGGAAAACAAATGAAATTACATCCGGCTCTGACTTTTGCTGCAATGCTTGTAGGGCTGCGTATTTTTGGGGTTCTTGGTTTGTTTGGATTTCCATTATGTCTTGCGTTTCTTGGGAGACTCCATGAACGGGGAATCATAGATATTCCTGTATTAAATAAAGAATAAGAATAATAAAATACCTCTGTTTTTACAGGGAGGAAAGGAGATTTTATCATTATGAAAACGATATTTTCAAAAGTGAAGCTAAAACCAGGCCAGATAGTCAGGTTGCTGATTCTTGTACTTCTGTCTGCTGTAGGGCAGATGCTTCTTCCGTCTTTTCTGGCGCAGATGATTAGCTATGGAGTGGCAGAGGGAGATAAGGGTGTAATATGGATTTATGCTTTGATTATGGCTTCCGTTACTGTTTTTTCCTGCATTATCAGTTTTTTGTCTGTTAAGATTGCATCTTATATTTCAACAGACTTTGCAGCACAGTTAAGAAATCAGGTTTTTTCAAAGGTACAGAGCTTTTCAGCAGCAGAAATGGACCGTTTTGGAACAGCCAGTCTTGTTACAAGAAGTACTTCTGATATTACTAATGTACAGAATTTTTTAACCTTACTTCTGCGAGTTGGATTGCTTGCTCCTATGATGGCAGTTGCAGGTCTTGTGTTTTCTGCTGCTACAGGAGGAGAAGTCAGTTCCGTTCTTCTGGTTGCAATTCCGGTTCTTTTGATTGCCCTGACAATTATTATGGTGTTGGCTTCCCGTTATTCAATCAGCCTTAGAAAAAAACTGGATCAGATAAATCGTTTGTTTTTGGAATCTCTGGAAGGTGTCCGCGTAATTCGTGCTTTTAATAAACAAAAGGCAGAGAACAGCCGGTTTGAGGAGGCAAATAGAGATTATGCGGTTACTGCTATGGCGTCAGGACGTATTACCAGCCTTTTAATGCCTGTAATCAGTGTGATTTTTGGCGTAACAACGGCAGCCGTTTTAGGTATGGGGGCTTACTATGTAAACATTGGTGCAATGGAGGTTGGTTCTCTGGTGGCAAACAGCCAGTATATCAGCATGGTGCTTACCTCTGTAATGATGCTTTCTCTTGTTATTATGATGTTTCCTACTACATACGCATGTTCAGGAAGAATTGCAGAAGTTCTGGAAACAGAAAGTTCTATTAAAGACGGCAATTTTTCTATGGAAAACGCTTCCATGCACGCAACAGTAGAATTTCGTCATGTGACTTTTGCTTATCCGGGGGCAGATGAACCGATTCTTAAAGATATGAGTTTTATATCACGGCCAGGAGAAGTTACGGCAATTATTGGTGGGACAGGACGCGGTAAGTCCAGTATTTTAAAACTGATTCCACGGCTTTATGACCCAATGTTTGGTGAAGTGCTGATTAATGGAGTGAATGCAAAAGAATACCGTACGGAGGACTTGCGTTCTCTTATAGGCTATGTGCCGCAGAAAAATGTGCTTTTTTCCGGGGACATTGCAGAAAATCTTAATTTTGGAAATGAAAACGGAACAGAAGAAGACTGGAAGAGAGCTGCAAAAATAGCATGTGCCGATGAATTTATCAGCGGAAAAAAGATGGGATACCATGATGGAATCGCGCAGGGAGGAACAAATTTATCAGGAGGGCAGCGTCAGCGTATGGCAATTGCCAGGGCAATGATGAAGAAACCGGAAATTTATGTATTTGACGATAGTTTTTCTGCGCTGGATATGAAAACAGACCGTCAGCTTCGGCAGAATCTTAAAGAGAGTATTGGAGATGCAACGGTAATTATGGTAGCCCAGAGAATCAGTACAATTTTAGATGCAGACAGGATTCTTGTAGTGGATGACGGACAGATTGTAGGTATGGGAACACATAAAGAACTGTTGGAAACCTGTGCGCTTTACAGAGAAATAGCAGAAATCCAGATGGGAAAGGAGGCGCTTTAAAATGAAAAATACAACGATATTGAAACGATTGCTGGGATATTTAAAAGCATATCGCCTGAGATTGTTTTTCGTGATGATGGCGGCGGTAATTAGTACTGCATTTATGGTTCTCGCACCTTTTCTTGTGGGAAAAGTGACAACTACACTTTTTGCAAGTATCGCAGATGGCGTATTTTACTGGGAAACAATCATCTGGCTTTTAGCTGCTCTGGTTGTATTATATCTGATTTCCCAATTGTTTTCTTTTTTGCAGGGATTTGGAATGGCAAAAATTACTTCGAATGTTATGCGGACGATACGGCGGGAAATAGATGAAAAAATGCACCGGTTAAAGCTGGATTATTATGATACCCATACACATGGCGATATTCTCAGCGTGATTACAAATGATGTAGATACAATTAATAAT
>ERZ1108166.800-NODE-800-length-16408-cov-6.379441_pt1 | contig 16408 bp, 29 predicted proteins | sample MGYA00403702_ERZ1108166 | MGnify/ENA primary metagenome ERZ1108166 (study PRJEB35170, sample SAMEA104062401) | human gut metagenome | biome: human gut; feature: human-associated habitat; material: faeces | place: Denmark | collected 2012-05-01 ...
AATGGATAACCCAGGAAGAGTATTTTCTATTGATGAAATATATGAGAATGTATGGAAGGAACCAAGCTATAATGCTGAAAATACAGTAGCAGTACATATACGAAGGATTAGAGAAAAGATAGAAATCAATCCTAAGGAACCAAAATATTTAAAGGTGGTGTGGGGAATTGGTTATAAAATTGAAAAGTATGAATAAGAAATTTGCTAATTATTTCTTATATATGCTTATATTCATCTTTTTATCAATGTCTATCTTATCAGGAGCTGAAGTGATAAATAATTATGACTTAACACTACCTGAGAGGATTTATGTTGATTCATATTTGGCACAGGAAATAGATGATTATATAGGAATGGCACTGGACTATGCTATTTATTATAAAAATGATGAATATGTTAATGATATAAACATAAATGAGGCAATGATTCACATTTTGGATAATAACGCTGTAGAGCCCATATTAAACAATTATAAATTAGAGTTAGAAGAAGATACCTATAAGTTTTTATATAAGCATATAGAGAAATGTTTAAATGATGAAGAACTTAAGTATGCAAAGTTTAGTTATGAAAGAAATGTTGTAAAAGAAATAACTCAAGACTATTTAAATGGAACTGATAGCGATTTTATAAATCTGTCAAAGGATCTAGCAAAACAATTATTCGCAATAATGAAGGGAAATGTTAATATTCCATCCTGTGATTTGATAGTAGTATCTATAATTACAGACCAAGGTCCTATGATAGCAATATTAAAAATGGATTATGTAAATAACTTTACTCATGAGGTTGAGTTTATAGATGGTGAGATAGGTGTAAAGCTAGTAAGTCAATTAGCTGGATTACCTAGAAGTGGCCATAAAATACAGAAAGCAGCTTTTATAAAGCCAGTAAGAGAATCAGATTCATTCAATTTGTATGTACTAGATAGACAAGGTAAAAGACAAGGGGAGGATGAATATGGAGCTAATTATTTTATGAATAGCTTCTTAGGATGTGAAGTTGTAGTAAATGATAGAGATAACACTAAGAGATTTTTAAATGCTACAGAGAGCTTTGTAAGGAGATATATTTCTGAAGATGCTTCTTTAGCCGAGAAGGTAAGAAGTTTAACGAGAGAAGCACTACAAAATGATGAAAGTATAAATATAAGAGAAGTATCAGAAAAGTTATTCAATGGAAATGAGGAGTTTAAGGATTCCTACAATGTCTTTATGACTGGTAATTGCGAAGAAGAGTTTAAAGTGGACGAGCAATACGTTGATAAAAAGCTTAAAAGAATAAGATTAAAGATTGATAAAGATATTGATTTATATATAACAGAAGAATCGTATAAAGATCTAAGTAAGTTTGAAATAAAACGTAATGGAGACGGAAGCATTGATATGATAATCAAACATGTAATTAATTATATTCAAAAGTAAAGAAAATAGGAGGTATAGAAATGCATTTTATAGAGCTTTTATTAGGGCTATCAGTATTTGTATTTATATTCGGTTTAATTCCATATAGCCTTTTGAAGGAGACAAAGTATGCTGGCGTTATAGTTTTTGTGGGAGCAATGGCTATATTTTTAATAGTTATATGTTTAGGTTTATATATCTGTAATGCGTTAATTACCTGTATAACAGTTTGGTTTGGTAATTGGTAAGTCGTAATTGTAAGAAAGGAAGCATAAAGATTATGAAAAAGAAAGGAGTAAAACATAACTAAATCCTGGTAGACCAGGTTACTTTATAAGCATATATTGACGTTAAAGTGTAAAGTTAAACGGTTGCCAGCTAGACTGGAGCTAGATAATTTCCACTACAAGAATTTTGTATGTAGTGGTAGTTATGAAAGTTTGTTGGATTTCAGCAGGAGTATCAAGCTTTATAGCTGGATATTTAGTAAAAGATACAGTAGATGAATTTATATATACTCATATAGATAATCAGCATGAGGATTCACTTAGATTTATAAAAGATTGTGAGAATGTGTTGGGAAAAGAGGTTACTGTATTACAAAGTCCTTATAAGTCTGTAGATAATGTTATTCAAACATTTGGGTTTATAAATGGGCCATATGGAGCTAAATGTACTGACATTCTTAAGAAGAGAGTACGAAAAGAATGGGAGTATGAAAAGAAAGATTTAACTTATGTTTGGGGATTTGATTGTTCTAAAAGAGAAAGGAAAAGAGCAGAGAGAACCAAAGAAACAATGAGTGATTTTAAACATGAATTTCCATTAATAGATAGAAACCTAACTAAAGAGGACTGTCATGGGATATTAAGACAACTAGGGATTAAAAGACCTTTGATGTATGACTTAGGATATAGGAATAATAACTGTATAGGTTGCGTTAAAGGTGGTCAAGGTTACTGGAATAAAATCAGAGTAGACTTTCCAGAAGTATTTGAAGTAAGAGCTAAGCAAGAAAGAGAAGTGGGCCATACTTGTTTAAAAGGTATTTATCTTGATGAATTAGATCCTACAGCTGGAAGAATTGAAGACGAAGTTATGGAAGATTGCAGTATAATGTGTCAATTAGTTAATAATATGTAGAAAGGGTTATGTAAGTGAAAGAGTTGGTTAAAAAAATAAAAGCTTTTGAAAGTGGAGATAAAATCACATTAATAACAAAAAATTTGTTTGGAGAAGTCACAGAAGTAAAAGCAACATATAGAGGAAATTTAAAACCTTATGGATATATAAATAAAACAAGTGGATCATGGGCTTTATATCCAGGTCATGGGTTCGATATTAAATGCTACAAGATAAATATAAAACCTTATAGATGTGCAATTACTAGAACAATAAGCCTGTTTGATGTTGTAGATATTAAAAAGGGATGGTAATAAATTAGTATGTGGAAAGGATGATTTAATGGAAATTAAAATAGACATAAATACAAAAGTTCAACCATGCCCTTATTGTTTGGGAAGTGGTGCTTTAAAGGCTATGCAAAGTGTAGCTATTAGTTATGGCTGGTCAATTAGAGGAAAAGATACACAAGTAGAGTGTATACATTGTAAAGGAACTGGATTAGTAATATAAGTCACAATACTAAGAAAGGGCAAAGTAAAAGAGTATGGAAAGGTTGGATAAAGTATTGATGTGGATAGCAATTATAGCAATAGCATTAAGTGGGTTTAGTATAAAAGTTAATTCTTTTGAATTTGAGTGGTTAGGTTTATTGGAAACTATATATAAAATATTTATTAAGTAAGGAGGGGATAGAATGGAATTTATAACAGTAGAACAATTTCAAGAACAACCACTTAAAGTACAAAAGACATTTTTAGATTGGTGGAAATGTGATTATGGAGATTTGTATTATTACAATGAAGATCCTTTAGAGTATAAAGATTTTGAAATTATAAACAGTAACTTAGAATGTGATTTAAATGGTGATTTTGATTATTTCAAAAGCATTGGAGTAATACCAATATTCACAGAAGGGCAATTAAGAAAGTTTATAGAGGATAAATTAGAGATGAAAATACAATGTGAGATACACCCTTTGACTTTAGATTACATTATATTAGTTAAAAATAATTCAGGTAATAAAGTATGGATGCATACTGGTAAAGAAGATTTATTACAAGCATATTGGAAGGTAGCATGTATGATAGCAAAGGAGGGATAGTATGGATAAGGATTTATTCAGAAAGACAGAAGGAAAATTATATAGATATTATCAGAGCAAAAAGAAGATAAGAGAGCTTAATAATGAAATATCAAACCTAGAGTATCACAGGGAAAGAGTAGAGTATGATATAAGACATGCTAATGTAACAATAGATTATTACCAAAATGGAACAGGATTACAAGAGAGAGTACAATCTTCTCCAAGTGGATCTAGTTATGCAGAAACAGAAATGTGTAAAGAGATAGAAAAACTTGAGAGAGAACATTTAAGAATAAATAAAAAGATACTAAAGATAAAAGCTAAGATAAGAGAGCTTGAAGAATTTATAAGACATATGAATGAAAATGTAGAGCAACTTAATGAAGAAGATAAGAGATTTATAGAATTAAAGTATGGAGATAAAGAGAATCTGTTATATATATCTATAAAACTAAATATGTCTAAGACTACAGCTTATAGAAAAAGAGAAGAGATAGTAGAGAATATAGCAGAGTATGAGGAGAATATGAAATTGTGGGAAAAAAGTGGGAAAAAGACGGGAAACAGAATAGCCTAAAGTATGATTTAATAGTATTGTAGAAAGCATGGACAGTTTTCATATGTCATGTGGCCTCCTTGGATTTAAGACACCTAGTGTAAAAGCTAGGTGTAATATGGAGATATAACCCTAATTGGTAAGGGAGCAACTTGCTAAGTTGTTAGTAATCGAGTAATCGGTGTATAGGTTCAAGTCCTATTATCTCCGCCATAAGCCAACTATGACCCTTATATGTTTAGTAGGTAGTATAAGGCGAGTGAAGCAATAAAAAACTCTATCGGCAGGCGGTAAGACCTAACCTACAGGCACATGACCGGATAGAAAAAATCTCATTAATTCTCAATACCCATTTTAAAAAGACACTTATAGAAATATAGGTGTCTTTTGGTTTCTTAATGATAAGAATAAAATATAGGATTAGGTGATATATATGATTTCAGAAAAAGATTTAATAAAGGATTATAGAAAAGAACATTCAATACCGAAGCATAAGCTAGATAATATTAAAGCGGAAGTTGCTAAAACTAGTTAATAAATTATGGTAAAATGGTTTAAAGAGGTGATTGTATGCATGTTAAGGGATTAAAAGCCACTTTAGTACCATCTGTACCAGAATTTTTAAAAAATAAATTAGAATTTAGAACAACTACAGATTTATCCGAGCATGATGCTAAAATATTTGCATATGCTTTAATGAAACTTGAGGAACAAATTAAAGAAGAAAAAATTTCTCTGGATAGTGTTCCTAAAACATTTGCAATATTTAGTGATAATGGAGAAATAAGCTTTGAGTTAACAGAAGAAACTCTTGGTGTAAATGTACATATTATTACATATGCAATAAAACGCTGGGATCAATATAAATTAGAAGAAGTAGGTAAAATAGCCGTATTCTTAGAAGAGTTATGTCATTGGATGTGGAATATTTCAGATGAAGTAAAAGTAAAATATAAAGTTTTTGAAGTATTAGAAAGAATATATCCTAACATAAAATTTGAACAAGTATTTAAAATTTAGAGCCTTAATAGAGGCTCTTTTTATTTAAGTCTATAGGAGCCAGTAGAAACAAATAAGAAAGGAAGGTGTACCCCTTACACTAATTACCTTTTAATACTACTGGCTTTAAATATATAAAGAAAGGATGTGAAATAATGAATATACAAAGTAAAATAAATAAGTTATTAATGGCACTAAGAACTAAAGGAATATATCTAAGAATAAATACAGAACAATTTCCATCAGATGATATGGAAAGAATGATAACTAAATACATAGTATATGAAACACATCCAAGACAAGGACAAGTATTCTATAGCAAGCTAAATATATTAGAATATCTAGTTAAGCTGTATAAGGAAGTAGGTGGAGCAGATGGATAAGAAACTCACACCTAAACAAAAAGCTTTTGTTGATTATTATATTGAAAATGGAGGAAACGCAACACAAGCAGCTATTAAAGCAGGATATAGTCAAAAGTATGCGAATACCAATGCTAATAAACTACTACAAAATACTACAATTTCTAAATATATAGAAGAGCGTAATAAATTAATTGAAAGTAAAAGAATTGCTTCAATAACAGAAGTTAAGGAGTATTGGACTAGGGTTATGAGAGGTGAAGAAAAGGACCAATTTGGATTAGATGCTTCACTACAAGATAGGAATAAAGCAGCAGAAAGCTTAGCTAAAACGTATGGAATGTTTATAAATAAAATTGATGCAGATGTAAATGCAACAGTAAACTCTACAGCTAAATTAGATTCTATATTAAACCAATTAGGAGATGAAGAAGAATAACTTCGCTAAATCTTCATTAAACGAAATTGCTGAAAATAACGTAGTTAAGCCATTTGCAAATAATAAAATAAGCAAATTTAGTTTAGCATATCTAAACTTTTATAGATAAAATTAATATTTCGCGTAGGTCAACACGAAATGTATAAAAAATAGGAGGTGATGCCTAGTGTCTGACGAATTTAAACTATCGCCTAAGTATAAAGATTTTCTAAAGCATAAAGCACCGGTAGAAGTTTTAGAAGGCACTACTTGACAGCAGCAGGGAAAACAACAGTAGGTATTACTAAGTTTATGTTAATGGTTGCTAAGTCTAAAAAGAAAATGCATGTAATAGCAGCAAAGACAACTGGTGTAGCTGAAAAGAATATAATCCAGAAGGAATATGGAATATTAGATGTATTTGGAGATTTAGTAAGATACAATGGAAATGGTGATAAAGACAATAAGATACCTCATATAAGGTATATAACACCTAATGGTGAAAAGATAATTTATATATTAGGATATGACAATGTGGAAAAGTGGAAGATGGCTCTAGGTTCTCAATTTGGTTGTGTACTTATTGATGAAGCTAATACAGCAAGTATTGATTTCATAAGAGAAATATGTACTAGAAATGACTATATGATGATGACACTTAACCCAGATGATCCTAACTTACCAGTTTATAGTGAATTTATAAATTGTGCTAGACCATTAGAAAAATATAAGAAGGATGTGCCAGGAGAAATTATGGAGCAGTTAACCAGTGAATCCAAGAAAGGTTGGACTTACTGGTTTTTTGATTTCTATGATAATGCAAGTCTTAGTGAGGAAGATATAGAGAAAAAGAAGCTAAGTGCTCCTAAAGGTACTAAACTTTATAAAAATAAGATACTTGGACTTAGGGGAAGAGCTACAGGATTAATATTTTGTAACTTTGATAGAACTAGAAACTTAACAAATAAAGCAGCAATAAAGAAACAAATACAAGATAAAAGAATAAAGTTTGTACAGTTTACAGCTGGACTAGATACTTCTTATTCAAGCCAATCCAATGATACTATAGCAATGACTTTCATGGGCATTACAGCTGATAAGAAGTTATTTTATTTAAGCGAAGAAACTTATAACAATAAAGATAATAAGGAAAAGCCATTAGCACCATCTGATACAGCAGTAAAGTTCGTTGAGTTTTTAGAGAGAAACAGAAAGGAATGGGGATTTGCTAGAGATGTATTTGTTGATAGTGCCGACCAAGCAACTATCACTGAACTTAAGAAATTAAAAAGGCAAAAACCTAATTTATATAACTTTATTAATTCTTATAAGAAAGTTGAAATACTAGATAGAATTAACTTCCTGTTAAGCTGGATGGGAAGTGATGAAACAGAAGTATTCTATTATGTAGTTGATACTTGCAAAGAGCATATTAGAGAGTTAGAGAGTTATTCATGGAAAGAAGATAAGGACGAGCCAGAGGATGCTAACGACCATACAATTAACTCTAGTCAATATGCATGGATACCATTTAGAAAGATGATAGGAGATTACAAGGAGGAGTAAAATGGGTTTATTAGGAGGGATAAAGAATATGCTTACTAAAGCAGCAACAAAGTTTTTAAATGTTCAACCAGCAAGCCAAGGAAGTATAACTATACAAGAAGCTTATACATATGAAACTAATCTTATAAGAAATAAGCTATGGTATAGAGGTGAAGCTTATGAGTTAGAACAGTTCTTTAAGAATATATCAAGTGATCCAGTTAATAAAGCTAGATTTTGGAGTGCTGTACCAAGTAAGGATTTAATGATAAGAAAGATACATTCTGGTATGCCTGCTATGATTGCTGATAGGTTAAGCGATATAGTAGTTGCAGATATAGATAGTATTGAAGTAACAGGAGAAGAAGTTAACAAGGTATGGGAAGAAATAAGAAAAGACAATAAGTTTGATGATAATATTGGAGATATAATCACTAAGGTATTAGTAAATGGGGATGGAGCTTTTAAATTATCTATAGATACAGATATATCTAAATATCCAATTATAGAGTTCTTTGAAGGTGACAGAGTAGAATATGTATCTAACAGAGGAAGATTAAAAGAGATAAAATTCTTTACTTACTATACTAAGGATAATGAGAGATATAAACTTATAGAGAGCTATGGTAAGGGATATGTTAGATATAATCTAGTAGATGATAGAGAGAATGAAGTTCCTTTAAGTATTTTAGATGAAACTAGAGAATTAGAGGATGTAACATTTAATGGTGATTTCATAATGGCAGTGCCTTTAATGTTCTTTAAATCTCCTAAGTGGGAAGATAGAGGGAAGAGTATATTTGATAATAAGTCAGATGCCTTTGATGCATTAGACGAAGTTATTAGTCAGTGGATAGATGCTATAAGAGATGGAAGAGTACAAAAGTACATACCAGAGGATTTAATACCTAAAAATCCTAGCACAGGAGAACCATTAAAGCCTAATTCATTTGATAATAAGTTTATTGCAGTAGGTACAAGCCTTGCAGAAAATGCAAACAATCAAATTGACATGAAGCAAGCTGATATTAATTACTTGGCTTATGTAGAGAGTTATGCTAATGCTATTGATATGTGCCTACAGGGAATTATATCTCCTTCTACATTAGGAATAGATTTAAAGAAAACAGATAATGCAGAAGCACAAAGAGAAAAGGAAAAGACCACTCTCTATACTAGGAATAAAATAGTAGATATGCTTACAGAGGTAATACCAGAGTTAGTTAGTATAGTGCTTAAAACAAATGATGTACTTAATGAGAAAAATCCAGGAGAGTATGAGGCATCTATAGAATTTGGAGAGTACGCAAGTCCTTCATTTGATACTGTAGTAGAGATAGTAGGAAAGGCTAAGAGTTATGGTATTATGTCCATTGAAAAAGTAGTAGATGAATTATATGGGGATACAATGACAGATGATGATAAAGCTTTAGAAGTACAAAGAATAAAAGAGCAAAATGGAATGATAGAAGCAGAAGAGCCTAAAGCAGTAGATGATGAAGATTATACTGATAATCCAGAGGATGTGGATTTAGATGGCGAAGAAGAATAATCCTAGTAAATTAGGAGAAATACTTAAGAAGATAACTAAGAAATCCATACAGGATGAAGCTATTAAGGAAAGAGCAAAGTCTTATGATGTTAGAAAGATATTCGAGCAAATGGAGCTTGATTTAATTTCTAGTATGCATAGGGCTTTTTATTTTCATCAATCAGAACAGGCTAAGGAAGGCTTTGAGTGGGAGCAATGGCAACTAACCAAGCTAAGAGAGATGGAGAAGTATAGGAAAAGGAATAAGGATATAGTAGATAGTTATTCTAAGCCTATACAGCAAGCTATAGATAGAGAGCTAAGAGGTAACTACAGTAAAGGACAAAATAGATTTAAGACATTCTTAGATAAGGTTAAAGGCTTCTTTGGATGGAAGAGTAAAAGTCATTCGTCTATAGAGTTTCCAGAGGATGTACAAGAAATACAAACAGTAAGAGAGTATATCCATAAAGAGTTAGGTAGACCAGGAGCAGTACCACAAGAAACAAATTTCTTTGGAGTTAATGATAAGAAGTTAGAAGCTTTGATTAAAACAGTAAACGAAGACTTAAATAAAGCTCAATATTCTGTTTTAAGAAAGATGGATGATGTATATAGACAAACTATATTCAAGAGCCATATGTACTTACAGAATGGAGTTAAGACATTACCACAAGCTATTGATATGGCTACTAAGGACTTTCTTGCTAAAGGGATAGATTCCATAACCTATAAGAATGGTGCTAGAGTAAATATAGCTTCTTATGCAGAGATGTGTTTAAGAACAGCTAATCATAGAGCAACATTGTTAGGAGAAGGAAAGAAAAGAGATGAATATGGTGTATATACTGTAGTTGTAAGTGCACATGCAAATACTTGTAAGATGTGTGAACCATGGCAAGGTAAAGTATTAATCGATGATGTATTTTCACATGGTACTAAGCTAGATGGAGATTACCCATTATTAAGTGAAGCTGTAACAGCAGGACTATTACATCCTAACTGTAGACATTCAATAACAACTTTCTTTCCTGGTATAACTAATCTTCCTAAAGTACCAGATGGTAAGGAAGCAATAAAGCTATATGAAGCAGAACAAAAGCAAAGATATCTAGAAAGACAGATTAGAAAGTGGAAAAGGATTGAAGCTGGTACAGTTGATTTAGAAAGTCAACAAATGGCTCATAGAAAAGTCAAAGAGTTAAGTAAGGCTTTAAAGGAGCATTTAGAAAAGTATAATCAGCTTAGAAGAAACTACAAAAGAGAAGAAGTACAAGGAATTAATGGCAAGTCTCTTAAGAACCATGAAGAAGCATTGAGAAGTAGATACGAAAGTGCTAAAATAGAAGAAAAGAGAAAATTTGTAAAATCAGATAATCAACCAAAGAATATTCATATAGGAAAACAAGGAAAGCATATATTAGGACATAACAATTATATAAGTGGTAGAAGTTATTTAACTATATCTATAGAAGAAGTTGAAGAATTAATAAAGAAGTATGCTGGTACAGGAAAATTTGAATTACAACGTAATGGAGAGGTCAAGAATAAAGAATTAATAGAATGCAATAAGAATATTGGTGTTAATATAAACAATGAAACTGGAGAGTTAACAGAAACTAATAGATTTTATATACACTATAGTAAAGATGGTGTCCATATAGTACCAACGTTAAAAGGAGTTGAAAAGAAGTGAAATCATTAAAAGAATACTTCAATAAGAAAGTAAGGATATTAGATATAGATAATAAAGAGTTTAAGGGGTATGTAACAACATATACTCCAGCAATAGATAGTGAAGAAGAATTGGAAGAGATATCTATATTGGATAAGAGAGATAATTTAATAGGATTTAATGAAGAGGAGATAAAGCTAATAGAAGTTATGTAAGAGAGCACTTACTTTGATAAAGAGTAGGTGCTTTTATTATGCTTAAAATTAGGAGGGATAGTATGCAAACACTACAAATAATAGTAAATGTTTTTCTAATAGTAATATTGATAAAATCTATGGATGTAAATATTAAGAGAATTAAATCTAACAATGAGGTTATTAAAAAAGATAATGAAATTCTACAAGCTCAAAAAGAGTTGAAAGAAAAGCTTATCGAAAGAAATGAGATAGCTAGAAAGACACAAGATGAAATTACTAAAGTAAAAGAAAATTGCGAAGAGCTAAAGTTTAATGTATCTCTTGATTATGACCATTTAACAGAAGAAGTTATAAAGAGAATTAATGAAAAACAGAAAATAAATACAAAAGTTTTTATTAATGTTTAGGAGGTAACTATGGATAGAGAAATTGTTATTGTAACTAAAGATGGATTTAAATTCATATATAAAGGTGAAGAAGTGAAAGCGATAGAGAATAAAATATCGTCTACAGAAGATGGTTTAGTGTCTTTTGGTGATTGTAACTTAGTTATACCAATGGAAAATTTAAGTTATTACTGGTGTCATTAAAGTCTTAGGAACCACAAAGGCTGAATATCAATCAAGGACTCATTTTAAAAATAGTGATAAGGAGGGATAACTAGTGGAGAATCGTAGTAGGTATTTATCAATACCCTTAAATAAAAAAGGTATTGAAGATTTAGAATATGGTGTAGAAGAATCTAACAATATTAAAGTGATAATGTTAGGAGATTCAGAATTTGAGGAATTATATAAAGAAAATGGCATATTTGATGTAATTAACGAAGAGTGTAATTTATTAATAGATGATTTTGAATCAGAAAGAATACCTAAAGAAAAAATTCAATATTGTTTAAATATAGTAGATGACAAGTATACTAAGTTTAAAGAAGCATTAAATTTAGCAAAAGAATATAATACTTTTGTAGATTTAGATTTTTAAAAAAGCACTTACTAAGTTAAATAGTAGGTGCTTTTATTATGTCTAAAATTAAGTCTTAGGAAACTAAGGCTTTTTATTATGCCCAAAACATGCTTAAGGCTTTAAACTGTGCGTGGCAATAACAGCCGACAGGCTATAAATGGAGGTATTTTATGTTTATAACAAATTGTAATTTAAGAAAACGCCTAGGAATGGGTAGATTACTCCAAGCAGATGGAGGAGACGGCACAGGAGGTGCTGGTGGTAGTGAAGGTAATCCAGAAGGTGGTGAAGGTTCTGGGGAAGGTGAAGGCGATAAAGGTGGAGAGCCTAAGACTTTCACACAAGAGGAATTAGATGCCATAGTAAAAGATAGGATTGCTAGAGCAAAAAAAGGTCAACCAAGCAAAGAAGAGTTAAAAGCTTTTAATGATTGGAAAGAAAGTCAAAAGACAGATGAAGAAAAGAGGAATGAAGCTTTAACTAATGCTGAAAAAGCAAGAATAGCAGCAGAGGAAAAAGCTACAGCGCTTGAAGCAAAGGTTACTTGTTTATCTAAAGGGGTAAATGCTACTTCTGTAGATGATGTAGTGGTATTAGCTAAAGCTATGGTTACAGAAGAAGTTACTATAGAACAGGCTATTGATAAGGTACTAGAAAAGTACCCAAGCTTTAAGAGAGAACAGCAACAACAAGAAGATAATAAAGGATTTAAAATTGGTGCTGATAGTCAAAAACAAAAAGAAAATCCAAATGATGCTTTAGCAAGAGCATTTGGTAATAAATAATTTTTAAGGAGATGATTTTTAATGGCAGTATATAATTACGTTGAACAATTTGAAAGGGAGTTACAACAAAAATATGCAAGGGAACAAACTTCAAATGATTTAGAGAACTCTAATCCGCAAGTTAAGTTCATCAATGCACAAACTATTAAATTACCTAGTATTACAGTTAGTGGGTATAAAGACCATAATAGAGGTAATATGGGCTTTAATACCGGAACAATAACAAATGAGTGGGAACCAAAGAAATTAGCTCATGATAGAGATATAGAATTTGCATTAGATCCAATGGATATAGACGAAACTAATTTAACATTAGAAGTGGCTAATGTCCAAAATGTATTTGAAACAGAACAAGCTATTCCGGAAAGAGATTCTTACAGATACTCTAAGTTATATTCAGAAGCTAAGACATATACTTCAAATGGTGCTGTAGTAGATACTACTACAACATTAACAACAGCCAATATTCTAGATTGGTTTGATACTCAAATGGAGAAAATGGATGATGCAGGAGTACCATCAGAAGGAAGAATACTTTATGTTATTCCATCAATTCATAAAATGCTTAAGCAAGCAGAAGGCTTAACAAGAAATATTGATGTTAACAGCAATAATGGAAATATTGATAGAAGGGTTTATTCTTTAGATGATGTAAAAATAAAGAAAGTACCATCTAGCAGAATGAAAACTAAGTACAACTTTACTAATGGATGTGTTGCTGCTGAAGATGCAAAACAAATATATATGATTCTTATTCATCCTTCTTGCCAAGTTACTAGAAGAAAATATGCTTACATGAAGTTATTTACTCCTGGTACTGATTCAAGAACAGCAGATAAGTATGTATATCAAACTAGAGAATATGGTGATACACTCTTAATTAAGAATAAAGCTTGTGGTATTGCTATTAATGCAGAAGCAGAGGCATAGGAGGGATAATATGAAAGCAACAAAGGGAAACAAGGTCTATACAATAGATGAAACTCAAAAGGCTATGTATCAAGCGCAAGGCTATGACATAGTAGGTGATGATGGAAAGATTGTTCAATATGGTGCTGGTAAAACAGTACCATATGAAGAGTATAAAGCTTTAGAAGAAAAAGCAGCTAAACTTGAAAAGGAAAATAAGAAGTTAAAAGATGAAATTAAGGAGTTAAAGAAGGGTGCTTAATAGAAGTAGCCTTCTTTTAGTTTAAGGATGTGATTAAATGTCCTATGTAGATAAGACATATTATAATAATTTTTTTGGAGGGGTAATCCTTCCAGAGAAGCACATAGAAAATAAGCTTGAAAGAGCAAGTGATCAAATTGATACACTCACTTATAACAGGATAGTTGGAATAGGTTTTGATAATCTTACAGACTTCCAAAAGGATAAGGTTAAAAAGGCTGTATGTATCCACGCTGAATTTATAGAGCAGTATGGAGAATACATTAATATGCCTTTAAGTGGCTTTAGTGCTGGTAGTACATCTGTTAGCTTTAACGCGGAGAAGGTTAATGGCATAACCACTACACAAGAGGTATTAAACTACCTTAAGCAAACTGGATTAACTTGTAGGAGGTTATAGTTATGGGATTAAAATTACCATTTCCTAAGTTCTTGGCCAACACACCTATAGAAGTGTGGTTTGAAGGAACTAATACAGATGGAGATTATGAAGAAAAGAAACTCTTTGAAGGTAAATGTATCTATACAGATAAATCTAGACAAGTTCTTAACGCTGAAAGGCAATTAATTACGATTAGTGGTAAAGCTGTTATAGAAGGTTCTATTTATGATGGACCATTTGAAGGTTACGTAATAGTAAATAAAATAAAGAAAAAGATTTGTTCTATAGAAAGACCTCTTAATCCAGATGGAACAGTATTTAGTACGGAGCTTAACTTACAGTAATGGGAATTAGAGTATCTGTAAAGATAGATAACACTAAGATAAATAAGTTAATTGAAGCACATAAAAAAGCATTAGAAATGACAGCAGATGCAGTATTAAGTGATATAAGAACTAGTCAAGTTGTTCCTAAAGATACAGGAACATTAGAGGGTGATGGTTCTTTTGTAGATAAGTCTGAATTAATGAACTCTATAGCAAGAATTGTCTTTGATACTCCATATGCACGTAGACTTTACTGGCATCCAGAGTATAACTTTAGACATGATAAGAACCCTAATGCTAAAGGTAAGTGGATGGATGATTACTTATATGGAGAAAAGAAAGAGTTTATTAAAGATACTTATTCTAAATTCTTTAAGATGCTAAGTAAGGGGCTGATACATTAATGTTATTAAGTGAGATAAGAGAATATTTAAAAACTAAAGTAGAAAGCCCTCAATGGTACTTAAATAAAGTAGGAGATAAGGAACAGAGTATTACTATTTATAATACTACTGGTCCTGCTCCTAGAATAGCTATAGGTGGTTTACAGAATACAAGCTATACTACTAAGGCTATTTCTATATTAGTACATTGGGGAAAGAACTCTGATGAAGCAGAGAGAAAAGCACAAGAAGTTTATAATGCTTTATTTGGTCAGAGTGGTTCAATCGGAGGTAAGAGCGTTAAATTATTTAAGATGAGAACCGATAGCCCTATTTATATAGGCACTGACACAGAAGGCATTATTGAATATGTAATAGAAACAATAATTTACTTTGAAAGGTGATGCATCTTGGAAAAGGATAAAATTGAAATAATAGAAAATGAATTTGGTGGGAGTACTTTAATTATAAATGGAGTACAAATAAAGAAGTGTTTAGGATACTCATTGGTAGACAATAAAACTATTGATAATGATCAAAAATATATTCAAGTAAAAATATTTTCACCAGAAATAGAATATAAGAAAGGTAGGTAATAGAATATGGCTTTTAGTGGAGTATTTCCAGTTTATAATCTTATTTTTAAGATTGGAACTAAAGGAAAAGCAAGTACAGAAGAAGATATGGTATCAATTGCACAAATGGAAACTTTCTCACTTTCAATTGATGGTACAGTAGAGGAATGGACAACCATGAGTGAAGCTGGATGGTCTAATAGTTTAATGACCGGTAAGAAATTTACAATAGGTCTTAATGGAAAAAGATGTGTAGGAGATAAAGGTAACGATTATGTAGCCGATATAGCTTGGAAGGATGGATTAGATTGTTCTACCAAGGGAGGAATAGAGTTTCCTGATGGCTCAAAATTAGCATTTAATTGTGTAATAAATGTTAAAAATATTGGTGGAGCTGATTCAACTAATGTTGCGCCACTTGAATTTGAAATGATTGGAGATGGAAAACCAACATTAACACCAGCACCAAGTTTACCAGCATAAAGATTAAGTGCTACTAGTTAATTCTAGTGGCACTATTTTATTAAAAGAAAGGATGATATATATGGCAAGAGTTTATGATATTATTAGTAGATTAGAGAATGGTAATCAAAAACCAGTAGTAAAGATTGACACAGATCATGAGTTTAAAATAAATAATAGTAAAGCTGCTGCTTTCAAATTAATGGCTTTAATGGATGATAATAAAGTAAAAGAAAGTGAAAGATTAGAGAATATAATTAAAATAGGATTAGGAAAAGAAGCTTTTGAGTATATTGAAAGTTTAGGTTTAAGTATGCCTAGTTATAACTTAATTATAAATGCGATAATGGCAGCTATAGGTGATGTAGACATAGAAGAGATAGAAGCAGAAGCAAAGAAGGAAAAAAAGAAGCCCAGAAAATAAGTGGTATGACATATTTGAAGATTGGGACTTAATAGAAGC
>ERZ1108166.808-NODE-808-length-16238-cov-5.386517_pt1 | contig 16238 bp, 9 predicted proteins | sample MGYA00403702_ERZ1108166 | MGnify/ENA primary metagenome ERZ1108166 (study PRJEB35170, sample SAMEA104062401) | human gut metagenome | biome: human gut; feature: human-associated habitat; material: faeces | place: Denmark | collected 2012-05-01 ...
CGATCTTAGACATGCTACAATTTGCTGGCATAGGAGTTGCTATGGGAAATGCTTCTCACTATGTAAAGTCAAAAGCTGATTATATTACTCTTTCTAATGAAGAAGATGGAATAGCAGATGTAATATATAAAAAGATTTTAAATATTTAGCTGCATTTTTTTCTCTCCTTACGGTAAAACTATTTATATAAATTTAAGGAGGGATACTTTATGAGCAAGAAAAAAGCATATTTGCCTAAAGTAAGAACAGACTATCATCCAACTGAAGATGAGATAAGAAGCTATGCTCCTAATGGAGATTCCACACCTCTTCCTAATCCTGCCGTTGATGATATAGCTGTAAATAATATAGCATGGCAAGAATTTGATTATACAGAAAGTCTTTTTGATGAAGGTGACGATATAATCGATGACAATCATAACTACGAAGACTAATGTAAGATAAAAAATAAAATAGATAATCATGACCACCCGTAAAACGGGTGGTTTTCTCTGTGCTATCCTATAATAATTTTATAATTTCCTAAAGAATAAAAATAGCTCCACTTTCAGCGGAGCTACATCTATATCTTTATTACTATATTAATCTTGCTTAACTTTTATGAATTATTCAATATTATTTTACTTTCTACACTTTTAAATATGCTATTAAATCCATCCATTGCACAAAATATCATTAAAGGTAAGTAACAAACTAAATATCTAGATCTAGTTTCCCATAATATTAAAAATAGAAAAACCCCAAAGATGCATATTTGTATTCCTTTTATAACATCATACCTTTTATATGACATAATGCCACTTATAGTAATACCTATTAAAATTACTATATGAACAAATTGACTTAAATAAATATAAGCTTGATTTTTTTCTCCAATTACATATTCCTGCATATTATTAGTATTTATTGGGTCTCTTCTTAACTTATTAGGAGCATAGTACGTACCATCTCCCCAAGTAAATGAAATTTTTTCTTTTAAAAAGTTCAAATATCCTTTAACACCATAATTCTTTAATCTATTTTTTATTTCTTCAATATTAGCTCTTTCAGCGGCTTCCTTACCTTGCTTTTTACATATATCGCTTGTAAATTTAACATCATACCCATCATAACCGCCTTGGTTCTTTAATCCCATCATTATCCAATGAGTATATGGAAAACCTGCATCTTCATATTTTATTGGAAACCTTTCAGAAATTATACCTTTACCTATAACCATAACTATGCTAAATGAGACAAGCAAAATTATTAGAGACTTTAATAAGTCAATATTTCTTAATAAGAAAATACAAATAATAACTATTGCAATAAATGAAATTAAAATATTAGTTTTTAATATAGTACCAACTGCTGCTAAAGCACCTAAAACACTTATATATAACCACTTCTTTTTACTATTAGTCTTTAAAGCCTTATATAACAGATAAAATTCTAGAATAGGAAATACAGCAGTAATTGTATCAGTATAAACAATAGTGGTATATGTATACAGCGGAGTAACAAATATACAAAAAATACTTACTAATGCGGAAAATCTTTTTCCAAATTCCTCCTCAGAAAACTTATAAATCACATATACCGATAGATTTACCATTATTATATTTAATAAATATCCTACATATAGATATATATCATTATTTGTTGTAAACTTCCTAACAAAACTATAAATAAATGCTAACACTAATGTAATTCCACTATTATTAGGATAGCGTTCATAAAAATAAGACCATAAATACTTATCACCATTAGCAATTGCTTTAGCTCCCCCAATAATAACATCAAAATCCCAAGATGGATTTACTCTAAAGTATCTTATAAAAAATAGTTGTAATATTATTATTGTAATAAAAGAAAAACTAACTATAATCCAAAGATACCTTTCATTAATCCTATTTAAAATTTTATATATAAGCCACAAAAGAGCAATAAAACCTATTGCTCCTATTATTTCAACATATATATTTAATTCTCTAAATAGGGATCCATTATTAAATATGGCTGTCCATACTAAAAAAAACATAGTTATTATAAATACTATAGTGAAAGTTTTCAATAAATTTTGCTTTATATTTTTTATCATATTCTGGACCATCCTTTTATACCAGAGCTTTTATTGAACTGATTATACCAAATTAATTTTCTTTAATATTGCTTCTGCTCTTTCTTTTGTATTACCAGTTATAACATCATACTTAACATTTTCTGATTGTAAGAAATTAAGTATTGCATTATCTACAGCAGATGCCATTTCTTCATCTTGCCATCTTACTCCATCCTTTGTGTAACCAAATTCTCTTGGAACAAAGAATACATAGTCATACTTAGGTAAATCTCTTAAAGCAAGAACATATAAATCCTTTAAGATTTCAATTTCTTTCTTGCTTCTTTCTTTATTACCAAGCATAAACCTTCCATATATATATGGTACAAAAGTTGCATAGTCTGTAATTGCATAATCAAATTGTTCTAGCTCTTGTTCTAACTGTAGCTGACCTAAGTATATTCCATATTGTTCAGCTATGTTTTCAATCATACCTTTATCTCTTAAATAATCGGTGCTATATTCTGAAGCTGCACCTACATTAATATCTCTAATTTTTAAATCTACATATAATTGTTGCATCAAAGTAGTCTTTCCACATCTAGGTCCACCTAGTATTGCTATTCTTACAGGCATATCAAACCCTCCATTACATTTTTGAAAAACATAGTCTATTTTATCAAAAATCATTCCAAAAAACAACAAATAAAAATTGGTTATCTTTATACTACTTTAAGCAATATTTTTTTATAGCTTCTGCAACACTATTAACAATATACTTAACTTCCTTTTTCACTCCATCTTCTGATGTTTCAAAGGTAAAACTATGTCCTGCTTCTTTAAACATTGGTATATCATTATAAGAATCCCCTATAGCATATGTATCTTTAGTATCTATGTTTTCTCTTTCCTTTACATAGTTTACTCCTTCTCCTTTAGAGCACCCCTTAGGAACCACATCAATAAAGTAAGTATTCCTATATGCAACTACTTCATCTGAATACTTTTCATTAATGAATCTACATATTTTCTCAACTTCCTCTATATCTGACTCTGGATAATAAAGAGAAATTAAAGACAAGTTTTTGTCTTTTATATTTTCTAAATTTTCATATTCTAAACCGTTCCAATCTATATCTTCTTTATATCTTCCATGAACTACATAAGAAGTATATCCTGTTTCCACAGATATTACAGAATCATCACTTTTTACATCAGTTATAATGCTATTTACTGTATTATAAGATATTTCTTTATGATGAACTACCTTACCATCCTTGTCTATTATTAATCCACCATTTAAGAGAATTAAATAATCTACTTTCACTCCATACTTTTCTTTTAAAAAAGTGCAACTATTATAAGCTCTACCTGTTGCAACTGCTAAAAGCTCTCCTGAATCATTTAGTTTCTTAATTCCTTCAAGATTTTCATCTGTTATATTATTATATTCAACTAAAGTTCCATCTAAATCAGTTACAAATAGCTTCATCCTTTGTTCCCCCATTAATTAATTCATCGAACTTTCTATATACTTAGTTACAGCCTTAATATATAATCCATAACCTTTATCATTAGGTAATCCAGCATTACCTACAAGCTGATTTATTGCTACACCAGAGTTTGCAAACTCATTGCTTACATCAATTGCATTAAGATTATTATTTTTTGCAATATTTTGTATAGCAACTCTATATGCATTATCTGCAACTAGTGTACTTGGTAATATAGGTAAAATTGTACCATCTGGATTTTTCTCTTTTACCTTATTTACTATTCCCTTATAGTTAGCATTAAAAGTATTAATGTTAGTTAGTTTATTATTGTCATTTTGTCCAAAACAAATAATGATTAAATCGTAATTACTTATATCATTATTTGTAGCAACTTCATAACCTACTCCTGATGTTGCCCCAGCTCTTGCAAGGGAAACTAGTTCTACTTTGCTACCATATGTATTAGTCATCCAATTTGCGATTTCTTTATCCCACATACCAGCTGTAGTATTTCTTCCTTGACTAAGGGCCAATCCATCACCTAATACAAGCATTCTTACATCAGACTTATTTTTCAATTTGCTATAAAGCCCTTTATTTTCTTCTTTTGGTGCTTCTTGCTCTTCTTTTTTTTCTTCATCTGAAGGCTTTTCTTCTTCCTTCTTATCGTCTTTACTAGTATTGTTATCTTTTGACGTAACCCATTCTGAAGTTACACTCTCACTATCTTTTTGCATTTTCTTTTCTTTAAGGATACCAAGAGTTAAAACCCCTATTAGGACAATAAATAATACAATAATAATTCCTAACCCTTTTTTACTATTATTCACCAAAATTCACCACCTAACCAATTCTATTTTACACATTTTTCTATACCCTGTAAACAATGAAAGAAAAGAGAAGCCACCAAAGCAGCTCCTCCTTACTCTATTACTTAAACTCAACTTCTATTTTTAAAGTGCCTGCCTCTTTAGGAATTATATCCACTTCCTTGCCATCTATTCTTATCTTATTTTCTTTACCTCTTATAACCTTAATATCATAATGTTCTTTTTCATTATTAATCTTAATGTTATATTCAGTCCAATCTTCTGGCACGCAAGGTTCTACTTTATATCCTTTTCCTTCTACATGTTTTAGGCCTAAAATATCTTCAATACCTACTTTATACATCCATCCTGAAGCTCCAGTATACCAGCTCCAGCCTCCTCTTCCACCATGAGGTTCTTTAATGTATACATCAGCTGCCATAACATATGGTTCAACCTTATATGTTCTACATTCAAGTTCAGTTTTTGAATGGTTAATAGGATTAATCATGTTGTAATACTTCCAAGCCTTATCTCCCAATCCTAGTTTAGTTAAGGCCAAGATTACCCATACCGCTGCATGAGTATATTGCCCTCCATTTTCTCTAACACCGGCAACATAGCCTTTAATGTATCCAGGCTCTAATGATGATTTTTCAAATGGTGGTGCTAATAGTAAAATCATTCCCTTATCTTCTCTAACTAGGTTCCTATCTACAGCTTCCATTGCCTCAACGGCTCTTTCATTTTTACCAGCACCTGAAATTAATGACCAACTTTCTGCTAAGGAATCTATTTGACATTCTTCATTGTCTCTTGAGCCAAGTGGAGTACCATCATCAAAGTATGCTCTTCTGTACCATCCACCATCCCAAGCATTCTTTTCAATATTTTCTCTAATAAACTCCTTCATTTCAGAATATCTATTTAGACTTTCCTCGTCCTTCATATATTCACATATATCTTGTAAGTCATTTAATATATCACAAAGGAACCATCCAAGCCATACACTTTCACCTTTGCCCTTATTACCAACAGTGCTCATTCCATCATTCCAGTCACCACTGCCCATTAAAGGTATATTATGTTCTCCAAATTTCAAACCTTTTTCTATAGCTCTAATACAATGTTCATAAATAGTACCTTCAGTCGGAGAATTATTTACAATTGTATATCTTTCATCTTCTCCCTCTCTTAGTGGTTCATCTTCAAGATAAGGGGCTTTTTCATTTAATATGCTATAATCCCCTGTTCTTTTTATGTATTGAGCTGTAGCATATGGCATCCATAATAAATCATCAGAAAATCTTGTTCTTATTCCACTATTTACAACAGGATGCCACCAATGTTGTACATCTCCCTCTAGGTATTGTCTTGATGCATTCCTTATTATTTGAGCCTTAGCTATATTAGGGTTAACAATTCCTAAATTCATAGAGTCTTGAAGTTGATCTCTAAAACCATAGGCTCCTCCTGATTGGTAGAAAGCAGTTCTGCTTAAATATCTACAACTATAAGTTTGATATAGCAACCAACCATTAATTAAGTAATCCATAGACTTATCTTTTGTCTCTACCTGTATATTTCCTAGGAAATTTGACCAATATTGTTTTACTTCATCTAAGGCTTTGTGACATTCTTCAATATTTTTATACTTATCTATTAATTTTGATATATTCTCCTTACTTTCATCTTGACCAAATAGTATAATTATCTCCTTTTTCTCCTTTGGAGCTAATTTAATCTTAGTTTCAGTTGCTAAACAAGGATCATATATACTTCCCGTCTTATTAGATAAGTTTTTATAATTTAAAGCATTAGGAGAAGACATATCCTCACCTACTCCAAGGAACTCTTTTCTATCACCTGTAAAAGATAAAGTTTCTCCACCTAAAATAGTTAAGTACGCTTTCATATTTCCAAAGTATTGACTATATGGATTTTGACCACAAATATAATTTTCTTCTAGCTCTGTAGAAATATATTTTGCACTTCCATAATTAAATACCCCTAATACTAATTGAGCATAATAGTATATTGATACTTCTCTTTCCTTATCTAATAGATTCTCTAAAGTAATCTTTTGTATTTTTAACTTTTCTCCCTTAGGACAGAAAATCTGCATTTCACCTTTTATATTGTAGGCTGTATGAGTAAATGTAGAGTATCCAAAAGAGTGCTTAATGATATACTCTCCACCATCTCTAACTGGTTTAGGGGTTATAGAAAAATACACTCCACTGTTATTGTCTCTAATATAAAGTGCTTCTCCTGGGGGATCTATTACCCAGTCATTACTCCAAGGAGTTATTTTATTCTCTCTACTATTTCCACACCATGTATATCCTGAACCCACTTCTGATATATGGAATCCAAAGTCTTCGTTTGAAACTACATTTATCCATGGAGCAGGAGTGTTGTTATAGTTATTTAACCTTATAACATAACTCTTATCTTCTGGATCAAAGCCTCCATATCCATTCCAAAAATCTAATTTTTTACTTAAATCATCATTTCTAGAATCTCTATTTTCAGGTAGTTCTTCTATATTCCTAAGAATTTTCTCACCATAATCTACTTTTTCTTCTTTATTTATTTGTACATTTATCTTACTCTTTTCAACCAATTCCTTATGTCTTAGGAATTCAACCTCTTCACTTGTATCCACTTCTTTAATTTGAGTTATTATAGAGCCCTTTTCACTATCTACATATAAGGCTGATATTCCTATAATGAAGTCTTTTATATCTTCACCCATAGTGGATTTATTATGAAGGAATATTCCACCTGGTTTATTAAGAATATCTCCTTCTTTAGATAGGTTTATTGCACTTATAATACTTTTTTGCATTGGTTGCTCATAAGATGCCTCTTCATCATTATAAATTAGAAGATCTACTTTTAATCCTTTTATCTTCCAATAATAATGCATCTTTATCATCCCTCTAACCAAATCCATATCCTCTTCACCCTTAACTACTGCCATAGCTATAGGTAAATCACCCGATATTCCATAAGCCCATAAGTCTTGTTGATGTTTGCTAATGTTTTTTATGTATTCTTCTCTATCTCTTCTACCACTGTGAAGGAATAGTATATAGGAAGCTAAACTTTGATAAACATTTGCTTGTGAGGACTTTATTCCTAAAGCTTTTAATTCAAGTTGAATAGCTTTATTATATGAATTAAATACCTTCTCTAATTTACTAACTTCTCCATACTCTTCTGCAAGGGCCAAAGCTTCTTCTTTATCATTTGTTGTTCCAGTTATATAATAAACTTCCTTAACATCCCCTGATTCAAGCCTTAATCTAACTCTCATACTCATAATAGGATCAAGGACTATTCCTACTGTATTTAATAAGGCTGAATCATTATCCATTGCACTAGGATTTCTTAAATCTCTATTTCTACCTATAAAATTAACCCTTGATGTTTCATAGGTAATTGCACCTTCCATCTCTGATGATGTAATAGCTTTGTGGAATATATAAGGTACAGTACCATTCTTAACTCTAGCCCTTCTATTTCCTAAAAGACATTTTCCTTCATCATTAAACTCTGTTCCTATAAATAAATTTGAGAAACTTGGATGAACAGCATCACCCTCAAATGATTGAAGGGTTACCTCCATATAACTTGTAACTTCAAGACTTCTTCCTTTGTCTCCTGTATTTTTCAAAGTGATTTTTCTTACTTCAACATCATCCTCAGGAGATACAACCACCTCCATAGTAGTTTTAATAGAACCATCTTTTCTACTATATATTCCTTTATCTAAAGTAAATTCTACATTGTAGTCTTCCCCACCATATTTACATGGTTCATAGGTTGCACTCCAATAATCATTAGAATTTAAATTTTTAATATAGAAGAACATACCACTACTATCTGAAGTATTGTCACCCTTCCATCTATAAACTGTCATTCCATCCTTTTTACCATATCCACTACCTGATAGGGTTAACATAGTAGAGTAACTTCCATTTGATAAAAGTAATACCTCTGGATTTTCTCTCTTTATTCCCTCATATATTCTAGGTACAAAATTCTCTCTTTCTAGTATCTCCTTCTTTATAGTTAAATCTTGTTCATGTTCAAAGGTAATCTTCTCTGGAATCTTTTCTTTTAGTAATAATTCTGTTGCCTTAACCTCTGGAATTCTGTGAAACCTCTCTTGAAATACGTTATTATTTAAAATATTATCTAGCCCCATCAAAGACATACCTAAATGATGCACCATATAACATCTAACATCTTTACTATCATTACTATCTTCTCCACTATCCATTTTACTCACTCTATTAGGAGTATAATCTATGGCTTCAATGAAACCATATCTACCATAAGCGCCCTTTTTCTCTAATTCTCTAAGATTACTAATTCCTCTATCTTTAGAGTAAGGTAAACTCATTAATGTTGAGTATGGAGAAATAACCAACTCATCTTCTAACCCTCTTTTAAGTCCTATTCCAGGCACACCAAAAGCCTTATATTGATAATTATCTGCTACATCAAATTGATAATATGCTGATTCTGAAATTCCCCAAGGTATTTCTTTTGTCTTTGTGAAATTTTTCTGTGCCTTTATTACTGAATCATATGTCATTTGTAATAGGGTATTAGGATAACTTTTCATTATTAATGCTGGCATGAAATACTCAAACATAGTTCCACTCCATGAAACTAAGCTCTTTCCACCAAAAGCATTAGTCATAGCTCTACTTAAATTAAACCAATGTGAACTAGGAACCTCGCCTCTTGCTATAGTAACAAATGAAGTAGCCCTTGATTCTGATGCCAACAAGTCATAGTAGGAATTTCCCAATGAATTTTCCTCTAAGTTATATCCAATAGCAAACAATCCTCTTTCATTGTTGTATAAAAACTTAAAGTTCATATCATTCATCATATTATTAATATCTAACATGATGTTATCCATTCTTTCCTTAAGTACCTTTAAGCTATTTACCTTATCATCTATAGCCTCCTTAAACTCCTCTCCAGAGGAGCCTAAAATCTCATCTAAGTGATTTAGAAATTCTTCTATTGATGGTGCTTTCTTTATTGACTTATTATCTAATAGCTTTTCTACTCCATCTAAAAAGTATTGATAATATGATATTTTTAACTTTATTTCTTTTTTTGTTTTTCCTATCCAATATATTTTTTCATTATCTTCTTCATTCTCTATATCAATTTCTTCTAACTTCAATAGAAGTTTCTCCAAGGTTGGAATATAATCTTTTACTTCCATCCTATTTAATGATTCTTTATTAATTAAACCTTCTAACCCAATTATTTTAAGAGAATCCCTTAATGCCAATATTTCTTGAATTCTTATTAAAGGATTATTTTTATATTCCTCTAAAGTTGTATTAATAATCCACAAATATCCTAATAGATTCCCACTATCTACTGTGGAAACATATCTTGGCCATAGTGGTTCACAACTTTGGGTATCATACCAGTTAAGAAAGTGTCCTTCATATTTTTCTAGTTTTTTCATTCCATCCAAAATTAGCTCTATCCTATCAATAACTTCTCCTAAAGTTATATAACCTAGGTCATAGGCTACAATATTACTAATTAAGCCCATCCCAATATTAGTAGGAGAAGTTCTATGAGCCACCCCTTTATATGGTTGTTCTTGATAGTTATCTGGTGCAAGAAAATTATTTTCTTCATTAACAAAATCCTGATAATATGCCCATATTCTTCTTGTATTATCTCTTAAATATTCCTTATCCTCATCTTTAAGCTTAAACACTTCTTCTTTCACAGGAATACTTATATAGTAGGCTATGTATGGACTTACTATCCATAAAACGGCTAAAGGTAAATTTATTATACTTATTAAAAATCTTTCATCTAAGGCTAATATAACTACTAATATTCCACAAAAAATAGAGAACCACATTCTCTTTGAATAAGAACTTAATGAATTATTAGTTGTTCTTTCTGCCTCTTCTGCTGTTTGCCATTGTAACCTATGCTTTTTAGATATTGTCATTCTATAAATAGTTCTTAGTATAGCATCAGCCATAAGATAAGCTTGATATGGTATAAAACTAATTATCAAAAGTATTTGTTGCATACTTTTAAAGGTACCCCTAATCATATTCTTAGGAGTAACAACAAAATCTGTTACTGTAAATACTAATGGTACTATGGCTCCTAAAAAGCATAAAAATGTTATCTGATTACTTCCATTTAAAAATGTAAGATTTAATATTATAGACAAAAGTAAAACTGGAGCTAATAAACTTCTTCTTAAGTTATCGAATATTTTCCACTTAGATAATACTGATATCTTTTTAGAAAATAACCACTTAAAAATTTGCCAATCTCCCCTTACCCATCTATGTATTCTCTTACAGCTTGATTCGTAACTAGATGGATAATTATCAATAAATTCTACATCTGTAACTAAAGCACACTTTGCATAAGCACCCTCTAATAAATCATGACTCAATACAGTATTGTCTGGAATTTCTCCTTCAAGAACTTCTTTAAAGGCATCTATATCTATTATTCCTTTACCTGTAAAGCTGCCTTCTCCAAATAAATCTTCATATGTATCTGAATAAGCAATTGAATATCCATCGATTCCTCCTTCTCCTGCAAAAATTCTAGAGAAATCAGACTTATCTTTACTTTCTAAAGATATACTTACCTTAGGTTGCATAATTCCATATCCATGTTTTACAAAATTATTTTTAACACATGCTCTATTAAGAATGTGACTCATTGCTCCAACTAATTTAATAGCTGAATCTCTTGGCATAAAAGTATCTGCATCTAATGTAATTATGTATTTTATATCCTTTAAGCTTCCTATATAACTACTCATTACACTGAAAGTATGGTTTTCTTCCCCTCTAAGAAGATTCATAAATTCCATAAGTTTGCCTCTTTTTCTTTCCTTGCCCATATACACCCCTTCTTTTGGGTTATATATCTTTTTTCTGCTTAAAAAGAAAAAGTGCTTTTCGCCACTAAAATACTTATTGTTCATTCTTAATGCTTCTTTAAATCCAGCTTCTATTATTTCTTCTTCATCTGAAGTTTTTTCAACCTTACTATCTTTAAAATCTCCTAACAAAGCAAAGTATAAATTTTTATCCTTATTACCTAGGTAAGATACTTCAAGCTGTTTCATTAATTCCTCAGTTCTCTTTGCATTAGGTAATATAGCTGGTATTACTATAATTGTCTTCTTATTCTCTGGAATTCCTTCTGATAAATCTAACTTAGGAACATGCCTTATTGGCTTTAGCTTACTAACAGACCAATTAATAAGGGCTACAACTATCTCATTAGCTGGAACGATCATTAGTAAAGCAGCTACAATCAGTTGTCCTGTAGAAAAACGTGCTCCTAGAACGTAACTAAATGCTAAAATTGCTGAAACAATAATTATTGTACATACTATGTTTATAGTAATGTATAGCCCTTCTGAAAACTTATTATTAACTTTAACATGTAGGTTCAACTCATTTGATAGATCTTTAACTCCATCATCTATAAGATAATATCCAACATGAGTTCTATAAGCCCTCTTTCCCTCCTCCTTAGCTCTAGTGGCAAGATAAAGTGCTTTTTCTGTTAATGTTATTTCATCTACCTGAAACTTTCTAGCTAACTTTTCTATACTATGCCTATAATAGTCCTTAGACTTAAAGTCCATTTTTGTGTATGTTCCATGGGGGTCAGTTTGCAACTTTTTTTCTACTGTTGATGTAGAGTCAAAGAATTTTTTCCAACTTATACCCTCTATGCTTCTTAATGCACTTATATATGTACTTATATTTTGTTCAATGGAACCTTCTATAAAATACTTTTTTACTGATTCCTTATCACTAGAGCCACTAGACTTTTGCTCAATTAAATCATATACACTTTTCTCTTCTATAGAATTATCTCTTAATACTTTTAATAGCTCATCTTTAAGCAAGCCATCTATATTTTCATAATGTTCATTAACATAGGATAATACCTTTTCTAACTCATTTTTATTTATAGAATCTATAATATGGTAAGCAAGGTCCTTTCCTAACTTCTTCTCCTTTTGAACATTTGTAAGCCTATCAGTCACATCTGATAATTCCAGTATAATAGCTATTCGTAGCATTATTGGAAATGCCCAAAGTTCTCCCATAGTAAACTTTTCATCCTTACTTTGTATAAAGCTTATTGCTTTATCTTCAGTAACTATTCCTTCATACTTCTTGATAAATTCTTTAGCATAAGAATATATTCTTTGAACATTACCATCTAAATTTTTATCTGAATAAGGTAAATTATAAAAATAATCATGAGGCATATTTTCCTTTATTGACTTATACTCCTTTTCTACTAGATATATATTATCTAATAGCCATTCACCAGAACTTAAGACCTCTTCCCCCTGCTTTGACAAAGATTTAATATATTTATAATTATTTTTTATCTTAGAAAAACCATTATTTAGTTCACTTAAAACTTCTCTACCTCTCAAGGTCTTCACTCCTTACAAATAATTCTTAAAATAGTTTTCCCAAGATTTTATATTTAATTCCAAAAGAAAAGAAGCCTTGCCTAAGCAAAGCTTCCTAACCAATTATTTGTTACTCATTAAGTAAATTATAAACAGCTCCTATCATTCCAGCATCATTTTTATGCTTACATCTTTCAATAACACACTTAACATCATTCCAAGCTTCTATCTTTTCCAATGCATTTACTACTTCTTCTATAAACTCTTCTCTTTCACTTACTCCTCCACCAATAAGTACTTTTTCTGGATTTAAAGTGGCACTTAAATTATATATTCCTGTAGCAATTAATCCATACCATTCATTTATAATTTCTTTTACCTTAGGATCTTTTTCCCCTTCTTCAAAGACAACTTGTCCATCTACCGCTTTATCTAAATTCTTATATTTCATATATTCTTTTATTAATGCTAAAGTTGATGCTGTATTACTATACATTCCCTTTTCATTACATCTCATAAATCCAAACTCTCCACCTTGGAAAGTACTTCCTCTAAGTAATTTATTATTTATATAGATTCCCCCACCTATGCCTGTTCCAATAGTAACACACACAAAATCAGAACATTCAGTAGCATTTCCGTTAAACTTTTCTGCTAAAGCTACACACTTTCCATCATTCTCTACTGAAGTCTTTAGTCCAGTCTTTTCTTCTATTATCTTAGTAATACATTTTCCTTCAATACATCTTATTGCATAACAAACCTTTGGTATACCATTTATAGAATCAATAAATCCTGGCATACTTATAGCAACACCTTCAACTTCATTTTTTCTTTCTAAAGCTATTTTTATTATATTTTCTAAAAATAATTCTTCACTTTCTGTTCTTGTATTAAAGCTAGACTTTTCTAAGATAACCCCTTCTTCATTTAATATCCCCCACTTAATTTTTGTTCCACCAATATCAAAAGCTAAATATTTTTTCATAAATCAAAAACCCCTTTATTTTAATATTTTCTTTATTAGCTTTAATTTATCATTATATGGAGCAAATCTAAAAGGCAATTCCATAAATGTTCCTCTTTTTAAAACAGACTTCCTATGACTAAATGTATCAAAACTAGCCTTCCCATGATAAGAACCTATGCCACTATTACCTACTCCACCAAAGGGAAGATATGTTGATGCAACATGTATTACAGTATCATTTATTGTAACTCCGCCTGATGATGTATTATTTAACACATACTCAATTTTATTTTTATCTTCGGAGAAGTAATATAAGGCTAATGGCTTATCTCCATTATTAACCTTATTTACTACCTCTTCTAAATTATTAAATTCATACACTGGAAAAATTGGTCCAAATATCTCTTCTTCAAGTATTTTCGCCTTTTCTTTTATATTTATTAATATGGTTGGAGATATATATTTTTCTTCTATGGATACTTCTCCCCCATAGAATATATCCCCTTCACTTAAATACTCTGAAAGTCTTCTCACTTCTCTCTCACTAATTATTCTTGGATAATCAGGACTTTCTTTTTGTTTCTTCCCTAATTGATCTTCTATTTCCTTAACTAACTCTTCTAAAAACTCTGCTTTTACATCTTCATGTACATAAAGATAATCTGGTGCCACACATGTTTGACCAGCATTTAAAAACTTTCCCCAAGCAATTCTCTTTGCACTCATTTTTATATTGGCATCTTTATCTACAATACATGGGCTTTTACCTCCAAGCTCTAAAGTAACTGGAATTAAAGACTTAGAGGCCTTTTCCATAACTATCTTTCCTACTCTTACGCTACCTGTAAAAAAGATATAATCCACAGGTTGTTCTAACAATTCAGAAACAACCTCTTTTCCACCCATTGGGTTAACCACCTTAATATATTCATCATTAAAGTTATTATTAACTATCTCTTCAATTAACATAGATGTATTAACAGAATACTCAGAAGGCTTTATAACAGCACAGTTTCCTGCCCCAATTGCTCCTATTAAAGGAGATAATATTAACTGAAAAGGATAGTTAAATGGTCCTATAATTAAAGCTACTCCATAAGGTTCTTTATATACATAGCACTTACTAGGATAATAATTAATTGAAGATTTCACTCTTTCTCTTTTAGACCACTTTTTTATACTTTTAATCATGATGTTTATTTCTTCATACACCATTCCTATTTCTGTTATGTATCCTTCAAAATTTGATTTTCCTAAATCCTTTTTTAAAGCATCTAAAATAATTTCTTCATTCTCTTTTATTAATCTTTTTAACTTTTTTAGATTATCTATTCTAAAATTAATATCTTTTGTTTCCCCGGATAAATAATAATTCTTCTGTTTTAATATAATATCTTTTATATTATTCATATTATTTCCTTTCAACCTAACTATTTACTATTAATTTTATCATAGACATAGCCCTTTTTAAATATTTCTAAAGGAATCCTAAATTCAGGCATTCCTCCAGCATATGGTGCAATTTCATATTGTGCAAAAAATATTACTAAATTACTTCCTTCTATGAAAAAGCCTTGATTATCCTTTATCCCTTGAAAGCCCTCTTTACCTGTAAAGTACATATCTTTATTTTTGTCTATTTCACTTTGAATCTTCTTATTTATCAAACTTGTATAATCATATTTCTCTTTAAATAAATTATTAAGTTTTAAAACTTCTCCACTGTTTTTATCGATATTATAATACTTTCTTGTGGTGATTCCATGAGCACCACCTGTAAACTGATAGTAATCTATATAAAAACTTAAAGGATTCTTTGTACTCTTAACTTCATATCTAGCATTTGCTTCATAAGGTGCCAATGGCTTAACATTTGTATCGAAATTTTCTTTTGCAATTAATCTAATATCCTCAATCCAATCTAGAGTCCAACTTTCTATTTCTTTATTTATCTGAGCTTCTTTACTCTTATTAGATATACCACTTATCTGAGGTATAATTACATCCACATCCACGTAATCATCTTTCTCTTTTATAACTTTATCCACAATTCTAACTTCTTCTTCATTTTTCGACGTTTCACTTGCCAACAATACCTGTGGACAAAAACTGTTTATAATGTTGATAACTATTAAAGAAAAACTTAATAAAACTTTATTACTCATAACTTGAATCATTCCTTTCTTGCTTTTTTATATAGTATTCTCTTTTTTTTAACATTTATCAACATACTAATTCACAATTACTTAACAACTTATCCACAACCAATTGTGGACAATGTGGATACTATCCAATTTTTTCTATATTTTCATTTGATTATTTACTTTACATATCTTGGTATGATAAAATTCATATACAACAAATATATTTTTAAAGGTGAATATTATGAGGAAAGTTTCCAGTAAAAAACTACAAAATATTATCTTAATAGCACTTATAATAA
>ERZ1108166.809-NODE-809-length-16219-cov-4.596696_pt1 | contig 16219 bp, 20 predicted proteins | sample MGYA00403702_ERZ1108166 | MGnify/ENA primary metagenome ERZ1108166 (study PRJEB35170, sample SAMEA104062401) | human gut metagenome | biome: human gut; feature: human-associated habitat; material: faeces | place: Denmark | collected 2012-05-01 ...
TTCTGCTTATCAGGAAGCCCGTGAATTAAACGATGAAATGGAAGAACTTGTGAAAAATGCTTTAACAAATTAACTCAGAGCTTTTTTCGCAAGCCTTGTATCCCCCCACGGTGTTTTCAGAACCGTGTCGTTGCCGATAATGCCTGCCCGGACAATTTCAATAGGTTCTTCCATTTCAGAAATTCTTCTGCCGTTAATACAGGCGTTTGCCTGAAACTTTTCAAAATCCTGATATGTCTGCTCCTGAAACACAAAAGAAATATTTTCTTTCTTCTCTTCAGCGTCCGGCGGAATCACACAGCTCCCCATGAGATACACTCCTTCCTGATAGTGAAATTCAATCAGGGCAAATGACATATCCTCTTCATAATCCGACTGAATAATTTCCATTACATCTTTCCCCTTAATCCAAAGCGTTTTTTTCTCTTTTTTCTTAAATCCAAACATAGCTTTCTCCTTATCCGTATCTCTCAAATTTTGTTTCCCGGTATCTTAATCCGATAAACTTCCTGCTGCCTTCTGTTTTTCCAGGCTCGCTATTTCCTTTCGCTTTTCCGGTATTCCTGCAGATTTTTCAGATACTTTTCTTATCTATTTTGTTTTACATACACTATCTGTCCAAAAACAAATATAATGACAACATACAGAGCATGCAACCGAATACTACCCCCTTAACCTTCATAAGCTCGTTATTACGAAACTCCTCTCTTGGCAAAATTCCATCTTTTTCATAATCATAGTAAACATGGTCTGTAGTATAAGCCGGAATACAGTCTCCAACCTCATATTCATCGTATATTTTCCTGGAAACCTGCATTCGTTTTATCTCATCTGTACCATAATAAAAGAAATAATTTGTACTTGAGTTATGTATATCCGTATCTTTTTTCCTAATTACAATGTCTTCCACAAAATAGTCTTTTCCCATAACCATTTGTTCCATCTGGTTTTGAAATTTCCGAGAGGTTATTGCCACACTTGTCCAGCAGAACAAAAATAAGACAGCCGCCACCACCAGCAAAACCTTGCAGAATTTCCTTATTCGTCTCTTTCTTATTCTTTTTGCTTCCTGGTCTTTTGACTTAATCAGTTTGTTGCTCATTTTCGTCCCCCCTCTGTCAGCCAGCTCTTCATTATCCGGAAATTCCTCTGTTTCATAGCAAATATTTTACTTTATTTTTCCACAGAATGGAAGATATTTTCCTTTTCATTGCTGCCAAAATCATGTAGAATAGAAATTACAGTTCATGTGCGCCTTTGCAATAGCACGTGAACTTAAATTTCCCACGATTCTATAACAGCATTACAAAGAAACAGGAGATATTATGAATCAAAAAGCATACAAAGCATTAGAGTACAACAAAATTATTGAGCAGCTTACAGAGAAGGCATCTTCCCCTATGGGAAAAGAACTTTGCCGCAGGCTTTCTCCATTCACAGATATAGAAGAAATACGAAGACTTCAGACACAGACAAAAGATGCTCTTACCCGCCTTTTTCAAAAAGGAAGCATTTCCTTTGGAAGTGTAAAGGATGTTCGCGGCTCTTTAAAGCGTCTGGAAATCGGCAGCACTCTTGGAATCCCGGAGCTGCTTTCCATATGCAGCCTTCTTGAAAATACAAACCGGGTGAAGGCTTATTCCAGAAACGACAGAAGTGACGCCCTTCCGGATTCTCTTGACGGAATGTTCCAGAACCTGGAGCCTCTCACTCCTTTATCAACGGAAATCCGAAGATGTATTCTCTCTGAGGATGAAATAAGCGACGATGCCAGCAGTACGCTACGCCAGATTCGCCGCAGCATGAAAACCGTAAACGATAAAATTCACACACAGCTCTCCTCTCTTGTAAACGGAGGCGCAAGAAATTATCTTCAGGATGCTGTCATTACCATGCGAAACGGACGCTACTGCATTCCCGTAAAGGCAGAATATAAAGGACAGGTTCCCGGTATGATTCACGACCAGTCCTCCACAGGCTCCACTCTTTTTATTGAGCCTATGGCAGTTGTAAAATTAAATAATGATATTCGGGAACTGGAGCTTCAGGAACAGAAAGAAATCGAAGTCATTCTTGCGAATTTAAGCGAGCAGACTGCTCTTTCCAGGGAGGAAATCCTTACAGACCTGGAAATTCTCGTACAGCTTGATTTTATTTTTGCGAGAGCTTCCCTTGCTATGGATATGAATGCCACAGAGCCAATTTTTAATGAAGAAGGCCGCATTCACCTCCGAAAAGCCCGCCATCCCCTCATTGACAGAAAAAAAGCAGTTCCCATTGACGTTCGCCTCGGAGAAGATTTTGACCTTCTTGTAGTAACAGGACCAAATACCGGCGGAAAAACAGTATCCTTAAAAACCGTGGGGCTTCTTACTATGATGGGACAGTCCGGTCTTCATATTCCTGCATATGACCGCTCAGAACTTTCTGTTTTCCATGAAGTTTACGCAGATATTGGAGACGAACAGAGCATTGAACAGTCATTAAGTACCTTTTCTTCTCATATGACAAACGTGGTTTCTTTCCTCAAAAAAGCAGACAATCGCTCCCTTGTCCTTTTTGATGAACTTGGAGCGGGAACAGACCCTACAGAAGGCGCTGCACTTGCTATTTCTATCCTCTCTCACCTTCATGAAAGAGGCATACGTACAATGGCAACCACCCATTACAGTGAACTGAAAGTCTACGCGCTTTCCACTCCCGGCGTAGAAAATGCCTGCTGTGAATTTGATGTGGAAACCCTTCGCCCCACCTACCGCCTGTTAATCGGCGTTCCTGGAAAAAGTAATGCTTTTGCCATTTCTTCAAAACTCGGACTTCCGGACTATATTATTGAAAAGGCAAAGGAGCAGATAAGCGAGCAGGACGAATCCTTTGAGGATATGCTTTCTTCTCTTGAGCAGAACCGTATTACTCTGGAAAAAGAGCGGGAAGAAGCAGCCCGGTACAAACAAGAAATCGAAAACTTAAAATCCCTGCTGGAATCAAAGCAGGAGAAACTGGACGAACGGAAAGACCGCATTATCCGTCAGGCAAACGAGGAAGCTCATGCTATTCTAAGAGAAGCCAAGGAATATGCCGACCAGACAATGAAAGCCTTCCATAAATTCCAGAAAGACCACGTAGACACAGCCGCAATGGAACGGGAACGCCAGGCTATCCGCGAACGTATGTCAAAAGCGGAAAAAGGTATGTCTCAGAAAAAAGAAGTGAAAAAGCCAAAAAAAGAACTGTCTGCAAAAGACCTTTCTCTTGGAGATTCTGTAAAAGTCCTCAGCATGAGTCTTACAGGAACTGTAAGCAGCCGTCCCGACTCAAAGGGGTATCTCTTCGTGCAGACAGGAATTATCCGTTCCAAAGTACATATTTCTGACCTTGAGCTGATTGACGAACCGGTTATCAAAACCGCCTCCATGCAGCGCACAGGAGCAGGAAAAATCCGCATGTCAAAATCTGCCAGCATTTCCACAGAAATCAATCTTCTCGGAAAGACTGTTGACGAAGCAATCGCAGAACTTGACAAATATCTTGACGACGCCTACATCGCACACATGAAAAGTGTGCGCATTGTTCATGGAAAAGGAACCGGCGCTCTCCGAAAAGGTGTCCACAATTATCTGAAACGTCAGAAACATGTGGAATCCTTCCGGCTGGGAGAATTTGGTGAGGGAGATGCCGGAGTAACCATCGTGGAATTTAAAAAATAAGGAGGCATCTTTTTCAATGGTCACCAAACAGAAAATTCTCATCGTTGACGATGACAACAATATTGCAGAACTGATTGCCCTGTATCTTACAAAGGAATGCTTTGAAACTCGGATTGTAAATGACGGAGAGCAGGCCTTAAAAGAAGCGGAAAGCTTCCGTCCGAATCTGATTCTCCTGGATCTGATGCTCCCTGGCATGGACGGATACCAGGTATGCAGGGAAATCCGCCATACCTCAGATGTACCAATCATTATGCTTTCTGCAAAAGCAGAAACTTTTGACAAGGTTCTCGGACTTGAACTTGGTGCAGACGATTATATTATCAAGCCCTTTGACACAAAAGAACTTGTGGCAAGAGTGCGGGCTGTACTTCGCCGTTTTCAGGTAAAGGCGGCTCCTGCGCCATCTAATGAAAAATGTGTCAGCTACCCGGATCTTACCATCAATCTTACAAACTATGCTGTCACCTACATGGGGCGTCAAATTGATATGCCGCCTAAAGAACTGGAGCTTTTATATTTCCTTGCCTCCTCTCCAAACCAGGTATTTACAAGAGAACAGCTCCTTGACCATATCTGGGGGTATGAATATATTGGAGATACGAGAACGGTAGACGTACATATTAAGCGTCTTCGCGAAAAAATAAAGGACCACCCGCACTGGGCAATTGCCACAGTATGGGGTATCGGTTATAAATTTGAGGTGAAATCCTGATGACACGCTCCGTTTTTACAAAGGTTTTTATGTATTATATTGCTCTTGGCTTTATATGTTTTTTCCTTATCGTTTCCGGAGGTTCTTATCTCGTGGAACTCCGTCTGGAAGAACGTACTGTACAGGAACTTCAAAAAGAAGTGTCCCATATTGCCAAACATGAAGCTTTTGACCTGGTTGTATCTCCAGAAAATATGGAAATGCTGGAACGACCACTAAAAGAAATTGCAGATTTTCAGGACGCCAGCATATGGATTGCCTCTTCCGACGGAAAAATCCTTTTTGATACGAAAAACAGGGAACAGCTTCCGGATTCATCCGAGGTGTTAGATACTGCTTCCCGTCTCTCACGGGAAGGAGCATACGAAATCGGAACCTTCCACAAGTTTTTTTCCGCAAAACACCTTACGGTTGTTGCTCCTATTATCCGCGGCACAGGCACAAAAGGATATATATTCCTTCATTATCCCATGCAGAATATTTACCGGGACAGAAGCACATTTCAGGAAGTTCTCGTTTTTATGTTCCTTCTTCTGTACGGCGCAGCTCTTTTGCTCATCTTTTTATACCGCTCCCGTATTCACAAACCCCTTCAGCAGATTGTAAACGGAGCCTCTGAGTTTGGAAGTGGAAATCTTTCTTATAAGATTCCCATAAAAACAGATGATGAAATGGGATACCTGGCAAATTCTCTGAATTATATGGCGGACAAATTAAACCGGAACGGAGAATATCAGAGACGTTTTATTTCCAACGTCTCCCATGATTTCCGCTCTCCTCTTACTTCCATTAAGGGGTATGTGCAGGCAATGCTGGACGGAACTATTCCGCCTGAGCTTCAGGAGAAATATTTAAAAATTATTGCCTATGAATCAGAACGGTTGGAAAAGCTTACACAAAGTCTCCTCGCCTTAAACGACTTGGATATAAAAAAACGGCTGATGCACATGCGTCGTTTTGACATCAATGAAACCCTTCGCACAACGGCCGCAACCTTTGAAGGAAGCTGTGAAAAACACAATATTCAGCTTGTTCTTTATCTTACAGGAAACGAACTTTTTGTACAGGCAGATATGGAACAGATTCAGCAGGTCATTTATAATCTCCTTGACAATGCCTTAAAATTCAGCAATGACAACTCTTCTATTATACTGGAAACTACAGAAAAAAACGGCAAGGTCTTTGTATCCATAAAAGACCACGGTTCCGGAATCCCCAAAGAAAAAATTCCAAAAATATGGGAGCGCTTTTATAAGCTGGATACTTCCAGAGGAAAAGACCGTCTTGGAACTGGACTTGGACTCTCTATTGTAAAAGAAATTATAAACGCCCACGGGCAGAACATTAATGTTATCAGCACCGAGGGCGTTGGAACAGAATTTATATTTACGCTGGAAAAAGCAAAATAATTCAATTTTCAAATGGTCCTCGCAGCATACGGTCCTCTTTTACCAGATAAATTCCTCTTGGCGTTATACGAATTTCCGGAATCACGGGAAGCGCCATAAAGGACAAGGTAATAAACGGATCGAATCCTGCGGGGATTCCCATTTCATGGGCTTTTGGAATCATATCTCCAAGGGCTTCATTTACCTTCTCATAACCAGCATCACTCATAAGCCCCATAACCGGAAGCGGCAGCGTTCTGTATACTTTTCCATTTTCAACCAGAGTATATCCACCCTGGGTGCGCACCAGCTCCTGAACTGCAAGGAGCATATCTCTGTCGTTATCTCCCACCACTATAATATTATGGGAATCGTGGGACACACTGGAAGCAATTGCTCCCCCTGAAAGATGGAAACCTTTTAAAATACCCACACCCATTTTCCCTGTATTTTTATGGCGTTCCAGTACTGCAATCTTCTGATATTCCGAATCCGGAAGAAAAATTTTCTCCCCGTTTTCCTCTTTCCACGGAACTTCCTCGTAAGAATCCTTTGTTGTAATCTGACCTTCCTCCATCAAAATAACATGGGCTTTTTCCCCTGTATGAAGAAGACGGAAATCTCGTTCCTGTATTTTTGCAAGATGTACCGTATTTTTCAGGACAGGCAGGCATGGCTTAATCTCCGGCTTTTCGTCCCGTACAATTCTTTTGCCTTTATAATAAACGTCCACTACATTTAAGTCTTTTTCGTTATCCAGCACAACAAAATCTGCCTGATACCCCGGGGCAATGGCTCCGATGTTTTTCAGTCCGTAACATCTCGCAGCCTGAATGGTTGCCATTTTAAGAGCAGCAGAAAGAGACAGTCCAAGGCGCACCGCTCTTTTTACATTGTAATTAATATGTCCGTCTTTTCTGATTTCTTCTATGTGCTTATCGTCTGTACAGAAACAAAAGCTTTCTGTATCTGTATTATGCTCCACAATTCCTTTTACAATGGCATCCAGATTTCTTGCGGCGCTTCCCTCGCGAATCAATACCTGCATTCCGTTTCTGCACTCTTCCATCGCGTATTCATATGTTACGCATTCATGGTCCGTTGAAATTCCTGCAAGAGCATAAGCAGATAAATCTCCTTTTGAGAGAAACGGCGCATGACCGTCCCGTACACGGTTCTGAAAAAGACTCAGCTTTTCATACATGGATACGCTTCCTTCTATAACAGACGGCGCATCCATCACTTCTCCCAGCCCCAGAATCCTTGGATTCTCAAGATAGTTCTTCATCTTTCCCGCTGTCAGCGTACAGCCGTTATCATCTACATGGGTTGCAGGAACACAGGAAGGCATCATTACAAATACATTTGCAGGAACATTTTCTGTCTGATCCAGAATATAATCAATTCCATCTGTCCCGGAAACATTTGCAGATTCATGAGGGTCAACAATAAAAGTGGTCGTTCCGCACTGAGCAGCCTGACGAATCAGTTCGCCCGGCGTTACAAGAGTTGACTCCAGATGGAGATGACTGTCTACAAAACCAGGGACAAGAAGATTTCCGTTCATCTCAATTTCCTTTTCCCCCTGATACACTCCGACTCCCAGCACGATGCCGTCTGCCACAGCTACATCTCCATCTATAAATTCACCTGTATGTGCCAGGAAAACACGGGCATTTTTGAAAACAAGCTCTGCTTTTTCTAATCCTCTTGCCATTTTTGAATGGATGCGATATTTTTCAAGTTCCATAAAGCCCCTCCTTTATTTTTCTGATTTTTCAATCAAGTATTTTGTATTTTATACCATATTATCATTCTGTTTCTTTATTTGCAAGCACAAAATAAGGACACTCCAAAGAATGTCCTTACTCTTTATTATGCAATTGCTTTTCCAGATTCTCAGTGATTTTCTTCAAATTGCTTCAAATATTCTCCCACAGAGCGAGTCATTTCCTTTGAAAAATCGGAATTATATTTCCTCTCACAAAAAGCGCCAATCCACTCTTCAAAAGACTGTCTGCTGCATCGAGGTGTCAGCATTTCCTGCAGTTCTTCTCCTTCCATACTTCGATATGTATTTTCATGTACAATATAATTCATTTTGCAGCGCTCCGGCTTTTTGCGGTTCTTCTGTTGTTCTGTAGGATACCCGAATACCAGCATCACAGCAGGAAATACATAATCCGGAAGCTTTAAAAGTCTCCTCTGCTCCTCACAGTTTTCCATAATATCCCCTATATAACAGGAACCTATTCCAAAACTTTCCGCTGCTACAACTGCGTTCTGTGCTGCAATGGCTGTATCTGTTACTGCCAGCATCAAATCTCCCACTCCCGGAGTCCGTGGATTACAGTTGGCTTCCAGATACGCGTCATACCATTTTTTACAATCTGCACAAAATACAAGAACCAGGGGCGCTTTTGCAATAAAAGGCTGATGGTCGCATGTTTCTGACAGTGCCTCTTTCAGCTTTTCATCGGTAATATCAAGAATCGTGTAAAGCTGCTGGCATCCTGCGCTTGGAGCCTGTACTGCTGCTTCTAATATCATATCCTTAACTTCCTTCGGAATTGGTTTTTCCTCATATACTCGCATAGATTTTCTGTTATATAAGCTTTTTATAATTTCATTCATTTTTCAGTTCTCCTCTATCCTCTTCATAAAATTTCTCAGCTTCTTCCTTACTTCTTCTACATCAAGAATACAGTCTTTCATTTTCTGTTTATACGGACGTCTTTCGATTCCCAGTACATGGTTTTTATAAGGAGTGTCCACAAACCATTTTTCCAGGCATGGAACAAAATCCGGTGTTTCCAGTCTGCTCCCATAAACACCAATCAGAAAAATCTTTCTCAGCATGTCGTCATAAATCTCTTTATTTTCCATAAAAAAATCCTGACATCTTTCATTAAAACTAAAATACAAAGAAGAGGGATTTCCACTATACATGGGCACAATCATAATAACCCTGTCATACTTTAAAAAGCTTTCGTATAATGTGTAAACATCATCTGCTCTGTATTTACATTTCCCCTGCATACACTCATATTCACAGTTACTGCACCTGTGTGTATGCAGATTTTTATAATGAATAACCGTATCTTCCTTCTTTTTTATAAACTCTGCAATTTCCCCACAGTTACCTTTCTCTCTTGCAGAAAAATTAATAATTAGATTCATCTATTCCTCCATAAATTAAACACAGAAAATAAGCCTGCTTCGAATTTTCTCATTTCCTCAATTCTTGTGAAAAAAATGGAAGCAGTTTCCTACTTCCAGTCAAAATTTCGAAGGTGTCCCTCCAGATTCATATGGTCAAAATGATTCTGACGAAGCGCCTCATAAAGCACAATCGCCACAGAATTACTTAAATTAAGAGAACGTATATCTCCTATCATTGGAATCCGCACACAGGTTTCCTGATTGTTTACAAGAATATCCTCCGGGATTCCGGCGCTTTCTTTTCCAAACATAATAAAGCAGTCCTCTTCATAAGAAACTTCAGTATATACATTCGGAGCCTTTGTTGTTGCATAATAAATCTTCGCTCCCGGATTTCTCGCCAGAAAATCATCATAATCCACATATGTAGTGACATCTAAATCCTTCCAGTAATCCATCCCTGCCCGCTTAATTGCTTTTTCACTTAAACTGAAACCTAGGGGCTCTATAAGATGAAGTCTTGTACCTGTAGCTACACATGTTCTTCCGATATTTCCTGTATTTGCCGGAATCTCCGGCTCATGCAGCACAATATTTAATCTTGCCATGTTTTTAATACTCCTTTTAATTCATCCTGTAAAGGACGCTCCAGATAACGGAAATTTTCTCCGCTGTACAGTTTTCTTGCGATTCCTTTCTCTGCCTGCCCGATAACAGCTGCCATAAAGCCCAGTTTTTCCAGCTTAAAGACAAGTGCCTCCCCTGATGGAGTGCCTATTAAAATCGATCCTTTTCCATATAAACGATAAGGATTTACAGAAAAAATTTCGGAAATCTCTATTGTCTCCTGGCGTATGGGAATTTTTCGTAAATCCACAGAAAGTCCCACCTCAGAAGCCTCCGCCATTTTCCAGAGTGCAGCTAAAAAACCGCCTTCTCCTATTTCATACAGGCTGTGTGCACCAAGCTCCATTCCAAGATTCCAAGGAGAAATCCCCTCTTTTTCCATATCCGCCCGATAGACCTCATAAAGATTTTTTCCATCCGTTAAAAAGCCTTTTGAAAAATATCTTCCAAGCTCCGCTTCTTTTTCTTTCGCTATGATAGAAGTACCCTTCAGACCTGCATATCCTACCACCACAATTTCATCACCAGGAAGAATCCTTCCTGTTATTTCTGCCTGAAGCGCCTCCATTGCCGCTTTTCCAAGTCTCATATCTTTCCGCCTTACAGAATAAGAGAAAGTACTGTCGGAACGACCATTACAATTACAAGAATTATCGCAATTACTGCTGTAAGCATTTTTCTTTTCTTTGGATCAAATATACCCATATTCTTTCACCTCTTCATTAATTACCTTTGTTTCTGCGTTATTTGTTAAAGGATTTCTCTTTTCATAATCAAACAGCACAACATCTCCATTCTGGAACACCTCAATATGCGCGGTCTTCGGGATTTTTTTCTCCCTTCTGTACTCCCACACCATCTTTTCATATGGCTTCTGGGACGGGGCAAAAGAAGGACGGCTCTTTAAATTTTCCCGGAGATATAAATCAAGAAGCATCGCATCCACAGCTTTTTCCCGTGAAATCTCCTGACGCTGTTCCAAAAATTCCAGAAGAATTTCGTATCTCCTCATTCTGGAATGAGAAATGCTGTGATACCCTTTTTCTTCATAAAATTTTCCAAGCTCCTCATACAGAGAAAAAGCATCTTCAAAAAAGCTTTCCATATAATTTAATGTATTTTGGAACTGTCCACTATTATAATACACTTCCACCATACTTTCCACTGTTTTCAGTTTTAAAATCTCACCATAAGAAAGCCATTTTGTTGAAAGAACTTCATATGGCTCTTTCTCTTTGTGGATAATGCCATACTCTTCTGCCATTTCCTTCATAAGCGAGCCTTTTAAAACCTTCAGAAAGCCAAGCTGAAGCTGCTCCGGCTTCAGAGCATACACATGATTAAAGGAATTTCGAAAACTTTCATAGTCCTCGTAAGGCAGCCCTGCAATTAAATCAAGATGCTGATGGATATTTCCAAAGCTGTGTATTTTCTCCACAATCCCTGAAAGTTTTTCAAAATTCATGGTTCTTCTGATTGCCTTTATGGTTTCCAGATTTGTGGACTGTACTCCGATTTCCAACTGAATCAATCCGGGACGCATTTTTTCCATAAGAGACAGCTCCTCTTCTTTTAAAAGGTCCGCTGAAATCTCAAAATGAAAATTTGTAATTCCATTATCATGCTCCAGAATATATTTCCAAATTTCCATTGCATGGCTGTGCTTACAGTTAAAAGTTCTGTCTACAAATTTTACCTGGGGTACTTTCCTGTCAATAAAAAACTGAAGCTCTCTTTTTACAAGGTCAAGATTTCGGAAACGAAGCTTCTTATCTACAGACGAGAGACAGTAACTGCAGGAAAAAGGACATCCTCTGCTGCTTTCATAGTAGACAATTTTATTTCGAAAATCCTCCATATCTTCGTAAGCAAACGGCACACAACTTAAATCCATAATCTCCCGCCAGCCATTATGTCGGATTGTTTCCCCGCAATAAAAGGCAATTCCCGGAATTTCTTCCAAACTTCCTTCTTTATCCACATAAAATCTGCACAGCTCCCGAAAGGTTTCCTCCCCTTCTCCTACCATGACTCCAAAAAATCCGGGATTTTTCTTCAAAAATTCCTCCGCATCAAAGGAGACTTCCGGTCCTCCTGCCCAAAATACGGAATCCGGCAGAATTTTTTTCAAATCTTCTGCCAGTTCCTTTACAAAAGAAATGTTCCAGATATAGCAGGAAAAACATATTATATCCGGCTTTTCCAGATAAATATCCCGAAGAATTTCATCTTTTTGCTGGTTTATGGTATATTCTTTTAGAATAATATTTTTTCTATAATCCTCTGCGTACGCCCGAAGATTGTACACAGCAAGATTTGAGTGAATGTATTTCGCATTACACGCTGCAAGTAAAATTTTCATAAAGAAACTCCTGTTTTCTGTTGTATTGCCTTGATTATATGCTTTCCCGGTAAAAAGGTCAATGCTGTTTCTTCCCTCTCCCTCCTACAAAATTTTCATCATCCAGTCTGCGTCTCTATATCTTCCATCAGAATATTTCACACTATTGGGGAATGTTCCGTATTTTTTAAATCCCATCTTTTCATACAAAGCAATAGCATTCACATTATCTGATATAACCTCCAGTTCTGCCTGCTCATATCCCATTTCTTTTGCTGCCTGGAGGGCTGTCTCCATCATCATTTTCCCGATTCCTGCACCGCAGTATTCCTGATACAATGCTATAGCGATTTCACATCTGTGCGCATATCTTTTAAAGTTTCCCATGCTCATAACAGAACAATTTCCTACCTGTCTTCCGTCTATTTCTCCAATCAAAAGAAGTTCTCCGGGCTCTTCCATTTTGCTTCTGATAAATGCCTCTTCTTGCTCTAAAGTAAGCTTAATTTCATCTGGCTCGCGGATAAGAAAAGGTGTCTCACCTGATGTTATTTTTAAATACTGAAGCAGCGCTTCTCCATCTGAAACATCTGCGCTTCGCAGGGTAACTATACGGTTTTGTTTATCTATTTTTTGTATTGGTTTCAGTATCATAATCTTATTCCCCCTCATCTCTGAAAGTGTAATTTTTTTTTATAATACAACTTGTTCTCCGGTTCTGCAAGCTCTTTTCCAACCGCTCATACTTTTATATCGTCCTCAAAAAACTCACAAGGATAAATGTCATCCCAAATCTGAATACCGTTTTCGTTCATATTTTTGATAATCTCTTTATATATGCTTTTTAATTGAGCTAAATCCTGCATGAGGGCTAATGAAAATTCCATTTTATCACCTCTGTGATCTTAAATTTTTCTATTTCTTTTTCAGCTAAACAGACTGGAAGTTTGTTAACTCCAGGAACCAAATGTTGAAGATTTTTCGAATCCGATTTTGTAATAGAATTCCTGATTTGAAAGGACAATTGCTCTTTTCGCTCCTAATTCTTTTACACGAGCCAATGCCTCATAAACAACAGCCTTTGCCAATCCTATCTTTCTGCACTGAGGAATTGTTACAACAGGTTCAATATACGCGGTATCTCCTTGTGTATACCAGATTCCACAATGCGCACAGTATTCACCGGAATTTATCGCAAACACTTTCAATTTATTATTGCAATTAAGTGATGGTTTAAGAAAATCATCATTCCATTTCTCTGGTATTCCCTCGTTATTAAAACCCTTGTGTATCACGAGCTGATATTTCCAATTATCAATATCAAAATCTCTCGGGCTAATTGTATATCCATTTGGGACTTCATATACTGTGTTTTTCTTTAAATCAAATTCTAAAACACTTTCCTCCTCTTTGAGCGAAAAGGAATGCTCTTTTAAAATTTCCCTCAAACAAGCATCCATAGAATTTATTTTTATACATGGAGTATCATTATTTTTGATGACATATTCAACCATTATTCTTAATAAATTAATATCTGAATTTAAATGTATTAGATAAGTTCTATCATCATATTGCGTATCATATGTTGTCATTCCAACAATATCATTTTCATGATTTCTGAATAACGCTATAGTTGTAAGTTTATCTTCATCCAAAAAACTATGATTCATCATCCATTCAAACCTTGCCCAATGAAAATGTTCATTATATCCTTTATCAGCTGCTTTTAAAAGAAATTGATATATTTGCTCATATTGCTCATTAAATCGTTTCTTGTTTTTATATGTTTCAATCATATACATAAAATAAATCCCCCAATCTCCTTAATAATCTTTCGTATTTTGTTTATAAGAAAACTATTTAATGTAGTCTCATGTACTTAGATATTTCTTAATCGCAAGAATATCACTATATTTTTCACCTCTCCAACTTTCGATTTGTTAGAGCAAACACACGTTACTAATGCCCCTTGTGCTTTTCCCTTTTCTTTTGCTGTTTCAAATCAAACATTCGCAATTTCTCGGATTCTTTTCTTTCCCGAATTTTCACTTTACGCTCCTGCTTGTTCTGTTTCTGCTGCAATTTTAATGCCTGCTGCGCTTTAGTTCCAATGCCCATTTCCTGCGTTTGTTTTTTCGCTTCACGCTGTATTCTTTTCGGATTTTTTTTTGCTTCTTTTACAACAGTGTCAACAGCCGGACTGAATTTCAAACTGGAATAATATTTTTGAATATATGCCTGTACCTCATAATCTTTTGGTTCTATACCAAAAGTCACCTTAGCCACAGATAATTTACCATCTTCGATATGCTCAAACACGCCTACCCAGAATGGTTGTTCAAAAAATACTGTCAACTTTCCACTTACTCTGTCCATAATTTTCCCTCCTAGATAATTGATGAACAAAGAATGGACAACCCGGAGGGGCAGGTTACTTACCCTATATAAAAATAGGACGGCTGGGCTACCTACCAGCTCTAGTACATTTTTTAATGTACATTGCGTTTTTATCTTTGTATTTATAATCAAGCCATATGGCATGATTCACTTTTAACCTCATAACTTAGAATTGACCGAGCTCTATCTCATTAACCCCCTCTGCGATTGCGTGAATTCTACCTGTTTCTTGAAATCCCATTTTGTGATACAACTGTTTTGCATTGGTATTGTTTTCTAATATCCATAGAGTGGGGATACCAGTACATTGCTCAATAGCGAATTGCAATAACTTCGTACCAAACCCATTTTTCTGTTTATCCGGTAGAATATAAAGATCTTCAATTAAACATTCTTTGACTGAAACAACGCCAACCGGCATATCTTCAACCAACATATAAAACTTGCTTCCGCAGTTCATCTTGTTTCGCATATATTCCTGCTGTCTTTCAGGTGTATGCATCTCGACAAAATCTGGTGCGCAGAAAGAACGATGTGACTCTTTCCATGAGATTGAATGTATCATTGCAGCTTGTAATAAGTTCTTTCTGTCCACTGTAATAATCATGTTTCCCTCCAAATATCCTGAATTTAATTTCCTATGTATGCCGAATGAAAAATAACTTCTTTCCCTTTACTTTTTGCAAACGCAATTTCTTTGGAAACTTGCTTTCCAATATATCCTTGAATATCCACAACGTAAATTGCATCAGAGATTTCTATTTTTCTATAATGCGCATTTTCAAGAGCGACCTGTTCCATAGGTGTAATATCCAAATTATCTACATTATACACACATTGCAGCACATTCATATCATACTTTGTTTCCAAAAGAAACGCTATCCTTTTCATTTCTGTTTCAAATTTCATACTTCCACATATTGTAACTATCTTCATCCCGCACCTCACTCAATTTATGTTTAATTGTTTATAAATCATCTTTTCCCGCTTAAAAAACAAAATCCTTCTTTAAAATTGTTTATAAATCGCTTTTTCTCGCTAAAAAAACAAAATCCTTCTTTAAAATTGTTTATAAATCGCTTTTTCTCGCTTAAAAAACAAAATTCTTCTTTAAAATTGTTTATAAATCATCTTTTCCCGCTTAAAAAACAAAATTTTTCTTCCAAATTGTTTATAAATCGCCTTTTCTCGCTTAAAAAACAAAATCCTTCTTTAAAATTGTTTATAAATCGCCTTTTCCCGCCTAAAAAACAAAATTCAAGTAAGACTTTATCTTCATCAGATGCAGTTATATAAATCTGCCCCTTCATTACTTTTTCCCAATTATACCATACCCTCCCCTTGTCTTACAGTCACTTTTTCCCAAAAATCAACTGCCTACCTTCTCTTCCAAATGAATTTTCCAGTGACAGAACATACCACAAATGTTATACTGTTAGAAACGAAAAGTCTTTATTTTCCGGAAATATCATTCCCATTATAGGAGGTGCTGTAATGAAACTGGCTGACGTATCCCACGGACCTGACTGGATATTCTGGGTTATATTTTTTATTCTTGCAGCCATGTCCATAACCTTACTTTCCGGTCACGGAAGCTGGCTGATTGCAGGATATAATACAGCATCGAAAGAAGAAAAAGCAAAATACAATGAAAAAAAGCTGTGCCGGGTAATGGGAATCGGAATGACGATAATTACACTTCTAATCCTGATTGCAGAATTGTTTGAAAAAGTGTTGCCCTCCAATTTCACTGTTGTTATGATTATAATTATCATTATCGATGTTACGGCTATAGAGATTGCGTCCAATACCATTTGTAAAAAATAATAGGTAATTGCGAAACGAGTTAGCAATTCTGATTAAAAATAAGGTAGAAAGCCTT
>ERZ1108166.811-NODE-811-length-16186-cov-10.725807_pt1 | contig 16186 bp, 17 predicted proteins | sample MGYA00403702_ERZ1108166 | MGnify/ENA primary metagenome ERZ1108166 (study PRJEB35170, sample SAMEA104062401) | human gut metagenome | biome: human gut; feature: human-associated habitat; material: faeces | place: Denmark | collected 2012-05-01 ...
ACTCGCGACCCCGACCTTGGCAAGGTCGTGCTCTACCAACTGAGCTATTCCCGCTCTGCGTAATTCACATTTCTGTGTCGTTACGGGAGGCGCATTATACGAGAAATGATTTCTACCGCAACCCCTTAAACGCTTTTTTTCGTGATTTTTGTCTGACTGCGCTTTTATTCGCCAAAGCGATCACTTTATCAACAAAAGAGGGGCTTAGCCCCTCGCTTGCATCACAATTTTATAAAATGTTCGCGGTAATAGGCGAGTTCCGCTACCGATTCGCGGATGTCGTCCAGCGCCTGGTGGGTATTCTGTTTTTTAAGGCCATCGAGCACTTCCGGCTTCCAGCGGCGCGCCAGCTCTTTCAGGGTGCTGACATCCAGATAGCGGTAGTGGAAATACGCTTCCAGCTCCGGCATATATTTAAACAGGAAGCGGCGATCCTGGCCGATGCTGTTGCCGCAGATGGGCGATTTTCCGGCCGGTACCCACTGCTTAAGAAATTCGATCGTCGCCAGTTCCGCTTCGCGATCGCCCATTGTGCTCGCCTTCACGCGATCCACCAGCCCGCTGGCGGTATGGGTGCGCACGTTCCAGTCATCCATCAGCGCCAGCTGCTCGTCAGACTGATGCACGGCGATAACCGGCCCTTCAGCCAGAATGTTGAGGTTGGCGTCGGTCACCAGGGTGGCGATCTCGATGATGCGATCCTGTCGCGGGTCAAGCCCGGTCATTTCCAGATCGATCCAAATGAGGTTGTTTTCATTGGCACTCATGCTATTTTCCATCCGTATCGCGTCACGCTGGGGTGACAGGCAGTTAATTCATTTACAATAGCTGGTATCATAGAGGTTTTGCCCACCAGGGGCGACCAGGAGCCATTAAGATTGAGCAAAAATAAACTCTCCAAAGGTCAGCAACGCCGCGTCTCAGCGAATCATCAGCGCCGGCTCAAACAGACTCCGGAGAAAGCCGATCCCGACGACTCGCAGTTTGGTGAGCCTCGCGACGGCCGCGTTATCAGTCGTTTTGGTCAGCATGCCGACGTCGAATCGTCTGACGGCGGCGTGCACCGCTGCAACATTCGCCGCACTATCCGCTCGCTGGTGACCGGCGATCGCGTCGTCTGGCGTCCGGCGAAAGAAAACGTGCAGGGCAAAGGCATCGTCGATGCGGTGCACGAGCGCACCTCCGTCCTGACGCGCCCGGATTTTTACGACGGCGTGAAGCCTATCGCCGCGAATATCGACCAAATCATTATCGTCTCGGCCATCCTGCCGGAGCTGTCGCTGAATATTATCGACCGCTATCTGGTGGCCTGTGAAACGCTGGATATTGAGCCATTACTGGTGCTCAACAAGATTGACCTGCTTGATGAAAAAGACCTGGCCTTCGTCAACGAGCAGATGGATATCTATCGCCGTATCGGCTATCGCGTCCTGCTGGTTTCCAGCTACAAAGACGAAGGGCTGAAAGAACTGGAAGAGGCGCTGATTGGCCGCACCAGCATCTTCGCCGGGCAGTCGGGCGTCGGGAAATCGAGCCTGCTGAATAATCTGCTGGGCCTCAAGGATAACCAGATTCTGGTTAACGACGTGTCCGATAACTCCGGGCTTGGACAGCACACCACGACCGCCTCGCGCCTCTATCACTTCCCCGGCGGCGGCGAAGTCATCGATTCCCCCGGCGTGCGCGAGTTCGGTCTGTGGCATCTGGAGCCAGAGCAGATCACCCGCGGCTTTATCGAATTCCACGATTATCTCGGCCTGTGCAAATTCCGCGACTGCAAACATGGCAGCGATCCGGGTTGCGCCATCCGCGAGGCCGTCGAGCGCGGTGAGATAGCCGAAACCCGCTTCGACAATTATCACCGGATTCTGGAAAGTATGGCGCAGGTAAAAACGCGTAAAAACTTTTCCGAAAGCGACGACTGACAATTACGCTTGGCGTCGTTAGAATCAGCCCCTTTTTCTGACAGGCCCGGCATATAACCGGGCCAGGAATGACGAAACACTGGCCTGGAGGCTACCTTGTTAAACGAAATCAAACTTTCGCTGCAATACATTCTGCCCAAACAGTGGCTCACCCGTCTGGCTGGCTGGGGCGCGAGCAAACGCGCAGGCTGGCTGACTAAACTGGTCATCGATCTGTTTGTGAAGTACTACAAGGTCAACATGAGCGAGGCGCAGAAGCCCGATACCGCCAGCTATCGCACCTTTAACGAATTTTTCGTGCGTCCGCTGCGTGATGAAGTTCGCCCGCTGAACACCGATCCGAACGTGCTGGCAATGCCGGCGGACGGCGTAATCAGCCAGCTCGGGCGCATCGAAGGCGATAAAATCCTGCAGGCCAAAGGCCACAACTACTCGCTGGAAGCGCTGCTGGCAGGCAACTACCTGATGGCCGATCTGTTTCGTAACGGCATCTTCGCGACCACTTATCTCTCGCCGCGCGACTATCACCGCGTCCATATGCCGTGCAACGGCATTCTGCGCGAAATGATCTACGTGCCGGGCGATCTCTTCTCGGTAAACCATCTGACCGCGCAGAACGTGCCAAACCTGTTCGCCCGTAACGAGCGTGTCATTTGCCTGTTCGACACGGAATTCGGGCCAATGGCGCAAATTCTGGTGGGCGCGACGATTGTGGGGAGCATCGAAACCGTCTGGGCTGGCACCATCACCCCGCCGCGTGAAGGCATCATCAAGCGCTGGACGTACCCGGCAGGCGAAAGCGACGGCGCCGTGGCGCTGCTGAAAGGCCAGGAGATGGGCCGCTTCAAGCTCGGCTCAACGGTTATCAACCTGTTCGCGCCGGGCAAAGTGGAGCTGGTTGAGCATCTGCAAAGCCTCTCCGTCACGCGCCTCGGCGAGCCGCTGGCGGTCTCTGTTGAGGCGGTCGCAGCCGACGTCGCCCCTGCGGTGATTTCAGCCGAAGAAGCCGACGCCGAGCTTGAAGCCAACCCGCTGGTAGATAACGACCAAAACCGTTAATTCAAAGGTAAATGACGTGCGCCTGATCCTTTACGTGCTGCTGGCCTGGAGCCTGAGCTTTTGGGCGAACGCCGCAACCGCGCCTGATGAAAAACAGATAGCGCAGGAGCTGGAGCAGGCCAAAGCGGCCAAAAACCAGCCCGATCAGGCGCAAGTGGTTGAAGCCCTGCAGGCGGCGCAAAACGCGCTTGAGGAGAGAAAAGCTTCCCTTGAGCGCGCAAAGCAATATCAGGAGGTTATCGATAACTTCCCTAAGCTTTCGCAGTCGCTGCGCCAGCAACTCAACAACCTGCGCGATGAGCCGCGCCGGGTGCCGACCGGGCTTACCACCGACGCGCTCAATCAGGAGATCCTCCAGGTCAGCAGCCAGCTGCTGGAGAAAAGCCGCGAGGCGCAGCAGGAGCAGGATCGCGCGCGTGAAATCGCCGACTCCTTAAGCCAGCTTCCCCAGCAGCAAACCGACGCGCGCCGCCAGCTTAACGAGATGGAACGCCGCGCGGGCGCGCCGACCGGCTCAAATGCGCTTGGCGCGGCGCAGCTGCTTAGCCAGCAGGCCGAATCGTCTCAACTGAAAGCCCGCGTCGACGAACTCGAACTCGCCCAGCTCTCCGCCAGCAACCGCCAGGAGCTGGCGCGCCTGCGCGCGGAACTGGCGCAAAAGCAGAGCGAACAGCTTGATGCTTACCTCCAGGCGCTGCGCAATCAGCTTAACAGCCAGCGCCAGCAGGAAGCTGAGCGCGCGCTGGAGAGCACCGAACTGCTTGCCGAGAACAGCGCCAACCTGCCGCCGGCGATTGTCGAGCAGTTCAACGTAAACCGCGAGCTGTCGCGCGCGCTAAACCAGCAGGCGCAGCGTATGGATCTGGTGGCGTCCCAGCAGCGGCAGGCCACCAGTCAGACCATGCAGGTGCGTCAGGCGTTAACCACGCTGCGTGAACAGTCGCAGTGGCTCGGGGTGTCGAACGTGCTCGGCGAGGCGCTGCGCGCCCAAGTGTCGCGCCTGCCAGAGATGCCGAAGCTTCAGCAACTCGATACCGAAATGGCACAGCTTCGCGTCCATCGTCTGCGCTATGAAGATCAGCTCAACAAGCAGCCGCAGCTGCGCCAGTTGCGACAGGCGGACGGCAAGCCGCTGACGGCAGAGCAGAGCCGTATTCTCGACGCGCAGTTACGCACCCAACGCGAACTGCTCAACTCGCTGTTGCAGGGCGGCGATACGTTAATCCTTGAGCTTACCAAGCTGAAAGTGGCAAACAGCCAGCTTGAAGACGCGCTGAAAGAAGTGAACGAGGCGACGCACCGCTACCTGTTCTGGACTTCAGACGTCAGCCCGCTCACCATCAGCTGGCCGGTGGATATCGTTCAGGATCTGCGCCGTCTTATCTCGCTCGACTTTTTCGGCCAGCTCGGTAAAGCCGCCGTGATGATGGTGACCAGCAAAGAGACGCTGCTGCCGCTTTTTGGCGCGCTGCTGCTGGTGGGCTTTAGCATCAGTTCGCGGCGTCACTTCACAGCGTTCCTGGAGCGCTCCAGCGCGCGGGTCGGGAAGGTAACGCAGGACCATTTCTGGCTCACGATGCGCACGGTGTTCTGGTCGATTCTGGTGGCCTCTCCCCTGCCCGTGCTGTGGGCGACGCTTGGCTATGGCCTTCGTGAAGCCTGGCCCTGGCCTATCGCCGTGGCGGTCGGCGACGGCGTCACCGCCACGGTGCCGCTGCTGTGGGTCGTGATGATTTCTGCGACCTTCGCACGCCCGAACGGCCTGTTTATCACGCATTTCGGCTGGCCGCGCAACCGGGTCGCCCGCGCGATGCGCTACTACCTGATGAGCATCGGCTTTATCGTGCCGCTCATCATGGCGTTGATTACCTTCGATAACCTCAACGACCGCGAATTCTCCGGCTCGCTGGGGCGGCTCTGCTTTGTGCTTATCTGCGGCGCGCTGGCGATCGTCACGCTCAGCCTCAAGCGTGCAGGCCTCCCGCTCTTTCTTGATAAAGAAGGCAACGGCGATAACTGGGTCAACCGGCTGCTGTGGAACCTGCTGCTGTGCGCGCCGTTAACGGCAATCCTCGCTGCGGCCGTCGGTTATCTCGCCACCGCGCAGGCGCTGCTGGCGCGTCTGGAAACGTCCGTGGCCATCTGGTTCCTGCTGCTGGTGATTTACCACATCATTCGCCGCTGGATGCTCATTCAGCGCCGTCGCCTGGCCTTTGATCGCGCCCGCTCGCGTCGCGCGGAAATTCTCGCCCAGCGCGCCCGCGGCGAAGAAGAACCGCACCACGGGCACAGCACCGAAGGCAGCGTGGAAGTGGAAGTCGCGGAGCTGGATCTGGATGCGATCAGCGCCCAGTCGCTGCGTCTGGTGCGCTCGATACTGACGCTTATCGCGCTGCTGTCCGTGATTGTGCTGTGGTCGGAAATCCACTCGGCTTTCGGTTTCCTTGAGAATATTTCGCTGTGGGATGTCACCTCAACCGTGCAGGGCGTTGAGAGCATTGAACCGATTACGCTTGGCGCGGTGCTGATCGCCATTCTGGTGTTTATTGTCACCACGCAGCTGGTGCGAAACCTGCCCGCACTACTGGAACTGGTTGTCCTGCAACACCTGGAGCTGACGCCAGGCACTGGTTACGCCATTACCACCATCACCAAATATCTGCTGATGCTGATAGGCGGCCTGGTAGGCTTCTCCATGATTGGTATTGAGTGGTCGAAGCTGCAATGGCTGGTGGCGGCGCTCGGTGTGGGGCTCGGGTTCGGCTTACAGGAGATTTTCGCCAACTTTATTTCGGGCCTGATTATTCTCTTTGAAAAGCCGATTCGTATCGGCGATACCGTGACCATTCGCGATCTAACCGGCAGCGTGACGCGCATCAACACGCGCGCCACCACCATCAGCGACTGGGACCGTAAAGAGATAATCGTGCCGAATAAGGCGTTCATTACCGAGCAGTTTATTAACTGGTCGCTCTCGGATTCAGTCACGCGCGTGGTGCTGACGGTGCCTGCTCCGGCAGATGCTAACAGCGAAGAGGTAACGCAGATCCTCTATCGTGCCGCTGAGAAGTGCTCGTATGTGATTGATAACCCGCCGCCAGAAGTGTTCCTGGTCGATTTGCAGCAGGGTATTCAGCTCTTTGAACTGCGTATTCACGCCGCCGAGATGGGACACCGCATGCCGCTACGTCACGAAATCCATCAGCTGATTTTGCAGGGCTTCCGCGAGCATGGCATCGAGATGCCGTTCCCGCCGTTCCAGATGCGTCTGGAGAGCCTCGACGGCAAGCGCATGGCGCGAACGTTAAGTTCAGCCGGGCGCACCAGCCGCGCGCCGGGCAGTATGTAACGAAAAAGGAGCCGCAAGGCTCCTTTTTTATGGCGGTAAACGCGTGGCGTAAAGGTGGGTGCGCTGCGCTTACCCACCCTACAAAGGGAATTAAGCCTTATCTAACACCGTAGGGCGGGTAAGCAAAGCGCACCCGCCATACAAGACGCATTAAACCTTGTCTAACATCGTAGGGCGGGTAAGCGAAGCGCACCCGCCACGGATAAAAGCGAACAGGGATCGGTTGATGGTTACCACAGACAAAGCTGGTAACGGATAAAAAATTGCCATAACCAGTAACCAGCAATAGCCAGTGTGGTGAGCCAGATAAGCCAGTGGTGATTTTTTTTAATAAAAATTGCATAAACCGCAGGGAAAAACACGGGCAACGAAAAAATAATCCCTGTATTGCGTGAATCATCCTCTTCAATGTAATAAACAAGATCACAAATGTTTTTAATTTCGCCCTGTCCTATCCACCATTCTTTATCCTGAACGGAAAAAATAATCACCCAGAATACAGAAACACCAAACCATATTATACAAAGTGTTAGTAGTTTATATTTCATTTAACGACCATTTAATATTTGCATGATGGTTTCTTTCTTTTCAAGTATACGCCGGCCATATTCGCTATACTCACGTGATGGGGCACCGACAGGAGAATGTATTGAGCTTATTATGTCGCCACGGTTTCTCTGCTTGCCCCGATTATAACGCGAGCCAACAAGAATAACTCAGGAACTTCAGCTTCTTTTGCGTATTTCTTAATAGCTTCTCGGTAATATACCAGCCAGGAAGTTTTATAAAGCCATAAATATGCATTGCCGGTCATGTAATGCCAGTTTGTAGGCATTGCATACCACCGAAAAAGATCGATACCGTTCCAGTGAGGAAAGCCATATTCATCAATATTACAAAACAACAGCAAATCATTCATTATAAAAATAACCTCCTTGTTAATTCAGCGCAGTCCACGTCATATTAAACAAAAGGGAATGAATAAGCATGTTTTACGCAATTGATTTTAAAATTTTTGATATTTATATAAATATGAAGCTGTACAGAAGTACGTAATAGGTGGGTGCGCTGCGCTTACCCACCCTACAAAGGGAATTAAGTCTTATCTAACACCGTAGGGCGGGTAAGCGAAGCGCACCCGCCACAGGTAAGCATTCAGCCGTTACGCCCGGTCGACCGTAAAAGCGATAACTTCAGCGAGGCTCTCTGCGCCCAGCGCCAGCATAATCAGGCGATCGACACCCAGCGCCACGCCGGAACAATCCGGCAAGCCCACTTTCAGCGCTTCCAGCAGGTTGTAATCCACCGGCTGCTGCGGCAGTCCGCGCTGAAGGCGTTTGCGGTTATCCTGCTCGAAACGCTGCTGCTGTTCGCGCGCGTCGGTCAGCTCATGGAAACCATTCGCCAGCTCAATGCCTTTGTAATAGACCTCAAAACGCTCCGCCACGCGGTGATCTTCGGTGCTGATTTGCGCGAGCGCCGCCTGGCTTGCCGGGAAGTGATACACAAACACCGGGCGATCTTTACCAATGTGCGGCTCAACGCCCATAGAGAACAAGAGTTGCAGGAGCGTGTCGCGATCTTCTTCGGTATCGGCGATATTGCTCAGGTCAAGCTTCGCCGCCACCTCGCGCAACTGGGTTTTATCCGCCGACAGCGGATCTATCTCCAGATGGCGCTGGAACGCCTGCTGGTAGGAAATGGTCTCGGCGGGCTGGCACTCCAGCACCTGCTGCAGAAGATCGTCCACCTCGTTCATCAGGCGGTACATATCATAATGCGGGCGATACCACTCCAGCATCGTGAATTCCGGGTTGTGATGACGCCCCATCTCTTCATTACGAAAGCTTCGGCACAGCTGATACACCGGCCCACAGCCCGCCGCCAGCAGGCGCTTCATGTGATATTCCGGGCTGGTCATCAGATAGAGATTAATCCCCTGGGAATGGCCGGGACCGACGAAACGCGTTTCAAACGGGAACAGGTGGATATCGGTTACCGTCGCCTGGCTCATGCAGGGGGTTTCCACCTCCAGTACGCCGCGGTCCGCGAAAAAACGGCGGATCTCCGCCATGATGGCGGCGCGTTTTAACAGGTTGGGGATGGATGCGCTCGGCTGCCAGGTGGCCGTCTCGCTCATGGTATTTTCTCCGTCGTCAAACAAGGGCACGAAGTCTACTCGTATCCCGTTCGCCAGACAAATTTTGCGCACTTTTTTCCTTTATTCACGCCAGATTTGCGTTTTGTGAGCCACTTCAATTAACCCGGCGTGTAAAACGCGCCGCACCGCCCCAAAAAATCGAACACATCAAATTTCCCCTTTAGGGCTAAGGTTATACTCACCTACCCAAAAAGGAGCAGGGGAATGCTTTACCCCCGCGCAGCCCCGAGTTTTCGCCTTTGTTACCGCGCGGTGGGAATAACTAAAACCCGGAGGAATGTCGTGCATACTTTTCAAGCCGATCTCGCCATTATCGGTGCCGGCGGTGCGGGACTGCGGGCAGCCATTGCGGCGGCCGAGCGTAATCCCAACGCTAAAATCGCACTGATTTCAAAAGTCTATCCGATGCGTAGTCATACCGTCGCCGCCGAAGGCGGTTCGGCGGCCGTTGCACAGGATCATGACAGTTTTGAGTATCATTTCCACGACACGGTCGCAGGCGGCGACTGGCTGTGCGAGCAGGATGTGGTGGACTATTTCGTTAAACATTGTCCGCGCGAAATGACTCAGCTTGAGCAATGGGGCTGCCCGTGGAGCCGTCGCCCGGACGGGTCGGTCAACGTCAGACGCTTTGGCGGCATGAAAATCGAGCGTACCTGGTTTGCCGCTGACAAAACCGGCTTCCATATGCTCCACACCCTGTTCCAGACCTCCCTGCAATTCTCGCAAATCCAGCGCTTCGATGAGCATTTCGTCCTCGATATTCTGGTGGATGACGGGCAGGCGCGCGGCCTGGTGGCGATGAACATGATGGAAGGTACGCTCGTGCAGATCCGCGCAAATGCGGTGGTGATGGCGACCGGCGGCGCGGGGCGCGTCTATCGCTATAACACTAACGGCGGCATCGTGACCGGCGACGGCATGGGCATGGCTCTGGCGCACGGCGTGCCGCTGCGCGATATGGAGTTCGTGCAGTACCACCCGACCGGCCTGCCCGGCTCCGGCATTCTGATGACGGAAGGCTGCCGCGGCGAAGGCGGCATTCTGGTCAACAAAAACGGCTATCGCTATTTGCAGGATTACGGCATGGGGCCAGAAACACCGCTCGGCGAGCCGAAGAACAAATATATGGAACTGGGCCCGCGCGACAAAGTGTCACAAGCCTTCTGGCACGAGTGGCGCAAAGGCAACACCATCTCCACGCCGCGCGGCGATGTAGTCTATCTCGATCTGCGCCACCTCGGCGAGAAAAAACTGCTGGAGCGGCTGCCGTTTATTTGTGAACTGGCGAAAGCCTACGTGGGTGTCGATCCGGTCAAAGAGCCGATTCCCGTACGCCCGACGGCGCATTACACCATGGGCGGCATCGAAACCAATCAGCAGTGCGAAACCCGCATCAAGGGGCTGTTTGCCGTGGGCGAATGCTCGTCCGTGGGGCTGCATGGCGCGAACCGTCTTGGTTCAAACTCATTGGCGGAGCTGGTCGTATTCGGCCAACTGGCAGGCACGCAGGCGATGGAACGCGCAATGGAAGCGACATCTACGCGCGACGACGTGCTGAACGCGCAGGCCGCGGATGTCGAAGCGCGTCTGCACGGGCTGGTGCACCAGGACGGCAACGAAAGCTGGGCGAAAATTCGCGACGAAATGGGCCTCTCGATGGAAGAAGGCTGCGGCATTTACCGCACACCTGAACTGATGCAGAAAACCATTGATAAGCTGGCGGAGCTGCAGGAGCGCTTTAAACGTGTGCGCATCAGCGACACTTCCAGCGTCTTCAACACCGATTTGCTCTATACCATTGAGCTTGGCCACGGCCTGAACGTCGCTGAATGTATGGCGCACTCCGCGATGGCTCGCAAAGAGTCGCGCGGCGCGCATCAGCGTCTTGACGAAGGCTGCACAGAGCGCGATGACGTGAACTTTCTGCGTCATACCCTCGCCTTCCGCGACGCCGACGGTACCACCCGCCTCGATTACAGCGACGTGAAGATTACTACTCTGCCTCCGGCGAAACGCGTTTATGGCGCGGAGTCGGAAGCGGCCGATAAAAAGGAGACGGCGAATGGCTGAGATGAAAACGCTGCGCATTGAAGTCGTGCGTTATAACCCGGAAACCGATAACGCGCCGCACAGCGCGTTTTACGACGTGCCCTGGGATGAGCAAACCTCGCTGCTGGACGCGCTCGGCTACATCAAAGACAACCTTGCGCCGGATTTAAGCTATCGCTGGTCGTGCCGCATGGCTATCTGCGGCTCCTGCGGCATGATGGTCAACCGCGTGCCGAAACTCGCCTGTAAAACGTTCCTGCGCGATTACACCTCCGGTATGAAAGTCGAGGCGCTGGCGAATTTCCCGATCGAGCGCGATTTGGTGGTCGATATGACCCACTTTATCGAGAGCCTGGAAGCCATTAAGCCTTATATCATCGGTAACCCGCGCAAGCCGGCGCAAGGGCCAAACACCCAGACACCGGCGCAAATGGCGAAATACCATCAGTTCTCCGGCTGCATTAACTGCGGCCTGTGCTACGCCGCCTGCCCACAGTTTGGCCTGAACCCGGAGTTCATCGGCCCGGCGGCGATCACGCTCGCGCACCGCTATAACCTCGACAGTCGCGATAAGGGCCAGAAGGCGCGTATGCCGCAGCTTAACAGCCAGAACGGCGTCTGGACCTGTACGTTTGTTGGCTTCTGCTCGGAAGTCTGCCCGAAACATGTCGATCCGGCCGCGGCTATCCAGCAGAGCAAAGTGGAGAGCTCGAAGGATTTCTTAATCGCCATGCTAAAACCCGGCGCAAGGAGTGAATGATGACCTCGAAACGTAAGCCTTATGTACGGACGATGGAAACAGGCTGGTGGAAGCAACTGCCCTTCTACCGCTTTTACATGCTGCGCGAAGGCACCTCGGTGCCTGCCGTCTGGTTCAGCATTGTACTGATTTATGGCCTGTTCGCGCTTAAGCATGGCTCGGAGAGCTGGGCCGGTTTTGTCGGTTTTCTGCAAAATCCTGTCGTCGTGTTACTGAACATCATCACACTGCTGGCGGCGCTGCTACACACCAAAACCTGGTTTGAACTGGCGCCGAAAGCCGCCATCGTGGTGGTGAAAGACGAAAAAATGGGGCCGGAGCCGGTGATCCGCGGGCTGTGGGGCGTGACGGCTCTCGTGACTATCATCGTGCTGTTTATTGCCCTGTACTGGTAAGGAGGATATCGTGATTAATCGACACCCGAAACGCTCCGACGAGCCGGTATTCTGGGGGCTATTTGGCGCAGGCGGCATGTGGTGCGCCATTATCGCGCCGGTCATCATCCTGCTGGTGGGCATTCTGCTGCCGCTCGGCATGGCACCGGAAGACGCATTCAGTTATGAACGTGTGCTGGCGTTCGCCCAGAGCTGGGTGGGCCGTCTGTTCCTGTTCCTGATGATTGTGCTGCCGCTGTGGTGCGGCCTGCACCGCATTCATCACGGTATGCACGACCTGAAAATCCACGTTCCTGCCGGGAAATGGGTTTTCTATGGTCTGGCCGCCATTCTGACGGTCGTGACGCTGATTGGCGTAGCCACAATCTGAACCCTGTCGCCGCTTCTCACGAAGCGGCGTTTTTCTTCCTGACTATTTCCCTTCTCTGATGTTACAAAACCGCTGCGGGCATCTACACTTAGCAGTAAAAACAGAAGGATCCCGCCATGCGTATTCGACTACTCCCTGTTGTAGCTACCGTCGCGACTGCAGCACTGCTTGTCGCCTGCAGCACCCCGACGCCGCCGAGCGGTGTCAGAGTGGTGGAAGATTTTAACGTTAACCGCTATCTCGGCACGTGGTATGAAATCGCGCGTTTCGATCACCGCTTTGAGCGCGGTCTTGAGCAGGTCACCGCGACCTACAGCCTGCGTGGCGATGGCGGCCTGAACGTGATTAACCGCGGTTTCAACCCGGATCGTAACAGATGGCAGCAGAGCGAAGGTAAAGCCTATTTCACCGGCAATACCCGCCGCGCCGCGCTGAAGGTCTCTTTCTTCGGCCCGTTCTACGGCGGGTATAACATTATCGCGCTGGATAAAGATTACCAGCACGCGCTGATCTGCGGGCCGGATCGCAGCTATCTGTGGATCCTCTCCCGCACGCCAACCATCAGTAAGCAAGTGAAAGAGGATCTGCTGGACTCCGCGACTCGTCAGGGCTTCGCGGTGGAAAAACTGATTTGGGTAAACCAGCGCGCCGGTTAGTGCGTGCTGAGTTTCAGACCGATAATCCCCGCGACGATAAGCCCCAGGCTTATCAGCCTCGCGGGGCTTGCGGGCTCACCTAACAGCAGAATGCCGGTAATGGCCGCACCCACCGCGCCGATCCCCGTCCAGACAGCATAAGCCGTGCCGGTCGGCAGGCTTTTCATCGCCCATGAAAGCAGCACAATGCTGACAATCATCGCCGAAACGGTGATGAGACTTGGCACAACACGCGTAAAACCGTGGGTATATTTCAGGCCGACGGCCCAGACCACTTCCAGAAGACCAGCGATAAACAGAACGAACCAGGACATATTCAGCTCCAGGTTATTTGGGGCCGTCCCCGTTCAACATGACGCGCTTGCAGGCCGTCCCGCAAGGCCAGGTGATTAAACAGCGGGATCATCCCTGCTTGTTGCGCGTTTTGCAACCAGGTTTTTCCTAAACCAGCGGATTCTCGTGAGTTAAGCCAGGAAATAGCCGCGATTGTGCGCGTACATCACGGGTTCAGTTAGCGATAAATCTTCCTATGATGAAACACTTTCCTGCTGGCGTCAGCAGGTGCGTCTTTCTCTCCATAATGAATCCGAGCATGTATAAAATTTTACTGGTTGACCGCTGTCATTTCAGCCGTACCGGGCTCGAAAGCTGGCTTAACCACGCTGAAGATTTCGCGGCGCCGTTTCACGTGACGGCAACCGATCACTTGCTGCGCGCGCGCGAGCTTCTTATTCAATGGCAACCCAATATGGTGATTGCCGATCTTCACGGGTTTATGGGAGATATTCACCACGTAAATCAGTTCTCCTCGATTTTCGCCGCCTGCGGCAATACTACGCGCCTTATTTTATTACAAAGCGGTAGTTCAGACGTGCTGAATGATTATTGCTCACAGCAAATAACCTGGCGCATCGTGGATAAAACTATTCCACTGCGCGAGCTTGGCCAGATGATTGGTAAAGCGCTGATGTCGCGTCCGCCGTTCGGCGAGCCTAAAACCATTACGCCGCTACTGACGCTGCGTGAAGAACGCATTCTGGAATGGTGGAGCGTGGGAATGAGCAATGAAGAAATCGCGCGGAAAATGGGGATCGCCGTTAAAACGGTTTACACCTATAAACGCAACATTCGCATGAAACTCGGTGCCGATAACCGCTTTTCGCTGTTCGTGCCGCTGCCAGAGATGTGCGCAAGATAACGGTACGACACCGGGAGGGGTCGTACCGTCGTCGCAAAGCTTACTGCGATGCGCGAGTCGCTGCGCCAGAAATTGCGCTACCGCCGTCCTGAATGTCTTCGCCTACACCACGCGTGGTGTTACAGGCCGTCAACAGTGAAGAAAGGACCAGTGCTGAAAAGAGCGCCGCAATTGTTTTCTTAACCATAATCTCTTCCTTTTATAGCCTAAGTTATTTGTGTATAGCTTTTTAAGCATAGACAAAAACTGACAAGCTGCCGGAAGGAAACGACTTTTAGGAACAGAAGAACTATTTTACTGCGCGCTCAATCGCGCCGCCGAGATGCTGAATATCTTCACCAAAGCCACGAGCCGTATTACAGGCGCTGACAAGCGAGCACAGCAGCAGAATCAAAAGGGGACGTAACAGCGGGGTTTTCATGGGACGTTCTCTGCAAATATGCGGCGTGGCGACACCACGCCGCAGATATCAGTCGAGATTATTTTACGCGGGAAACGTATTCACCAGAGCGGGTATCCACTTTGATGACTTCGCCGATCTGTACGAACAGCGGTACTTTTACCACAGCGCCGGTAGACAGGGTCGCCGGTTTGCCGCCGGTGCCTGCGGTATCGCCTTTCAGGCCCGGATCGGTATCCACGATTTCCAGCTCAACGAAGTTCGGCGGGGTAACGGAGATAGGCTGACCGTTCCACAGGGTCACGATGCACTCAGCCTGGTCCAGCAGCCATTTCGCGTTGTCGCCAACGGCTTTGGCATCCGCAGCCAGCTGTTCGAAAGTTTCGTTGTTCATGAAGTGCCAGAACTCACCGTCGTTGTAGAGGTAAGTCAGGTTCATATCCACAACGTCTGCGCCTTCAGCGGAGTCGGTGGATTTAAAGGTTTTCTCAACGCGGGAACCGGTCAGCAGACGGCGCAGCTTAACGCGCGCGAACGCCTGACCTTTACCCGGTTTAACGAATTCGCTGGATTCAACGGCGTACGGTTCGCCGTCCATCATGATTTTAAGACCGGCACGAAAATCGTTGCTAGAATAAGTCGCCATAAGGCCCTCTGAAAATTGTTAACTGGTAGCTAAGCCACAAAATGGCGCATATTGTAACCCTAAATACCCCATCCCGAGAAGATTGGTTATCGCAACTTGCCGATGTTATCACCGATCCCGATGAGCTACTGCACCTTCTCAATATAGACGCCAGTGAAGAATTGCTGGCTGGTCGCGACGCGCGCCGGTTATTTGCGCTGCGCGTACCGCGGGCGTTCGCCGCGCGGATGGAGAAAGGCAACCCGCAGGATCCGCTGCTGCGCCAGGTATTAACCGCGCGTGAGGAGTTTGTCGCGGCGCCCGGTTTTACCACCGATCCGCTGGAAGAGCAAAACAGTGTGGTGCCAGGCCTCCTTCATAAGTACCACAATCGCGCGCTGCTGCTGGTAAAAGGCGGATGCGCGGTGAATTGCCGCTACTGCTTCCGCCGTCATTTCCCGTATGCGGATAACCAGGGCAATAAGCGCAACTGGCAGGCCGCGCTGGATTACATCGCCGCGCACCCGGAGCTGGATGAAATTATTTTCTCCGGCGGCGATCCGCTGATGGCGAAAGACCACGAGCTGGAATGGCTGGTCGCGCATCTTGAGGCGATCCCGCACATTAAGCGCCTGCGCATCCACAGCCGTCTGCCAATCGTTATCCCGGCGCGTATTACCGATGCGCTGGTCCGGCTGCTCGGCGAGACGCGTTTGCAGGTGCTCCTGGTGAACCATATCAACCATGCGCAGGAAATTGACGACGCGTTTCGCGCGGGAATGGCGAAGCTGCGGGCGGCGGGCGTTACGCTGCTGAACCAGAGCGTGCTGCTGAAAGGCGTGAACGATAACGCGGCAACGCTGGCGGCGCTCAGCAATGCGCTGTTTGATGCGGGCGTGATGCCCTATTACCTGCATGTGCTGGATAAAGTACAAGGCGCGGCGCATTTTATGGTGAGCGACGACGAGGCGCGGGCGATTATGCGCGAGCTGTTGTCGCGGGTTTCCGGTTATCTGGTGCCGAAGCTGGCGCGTGAAATTGGCGGCGAGCCGAGCAAAACGCCGCTGGATTTGCAGCTGCGACAGAATTGATTTTATCGTGAATGGCGAGGCGGCGGGTGCGCTGGCGCTTACCCGCCCTACAACGCTGAGTCGATCTGACATGCCGGGCGGCGGGTGCGCTGACGCTTACCCGCCCTACAACGCAAGCCGCCCCCGTAGGGCGGGTAAGCGAAGC
>ERZ1108166.812-NODE-812-length-16174-cov-45.136981_pt1 | contig 16174 bp, 18 predicted proteins | sample MGYA00403702_ERZ1108166 | MGnify/ENA primary metagenome ERZ1108166 (study PRJEB35170, sample SAMEA104062401) | human gut metagenome | biome: human gut; feature: human-associated habitat; material: faeces | place: Denmark | collected 2012-05-01 ...
CTGGACACGCGGTTGTCAGAGCTGGAAAAAAATGGCGGGGCAGCCCTTGCCGTTCATCAATAGGAATTAAAACCCCCAAAAGATTAAAAAACACCACAAAACGGATATTTCTTCAACACTCCTTATGCACCATATGAACGGAAACGACAATTAAACAGGATAACACTGATTGATAAAGGGTATGGATGGTGTTTTTTTGCTCCGTTCCCCGTAAAATGGACGCAACTTCCCCTCTGCGGCTCTCAGCCGCAACACTGCATTCGGGCCAGCGGCTCATGCATCATAATCAGCTCTGCCAGATGGTATCCCCGCTTCAGCCCCGTAAACCGCATCTGACTTCCGCACAGGATGCATTTCAGCGGGTCAACCTTCAGTAACCGCTGATACATCCCTCTCCACCTGATTTGCATCGCCGTTTTTCTCACCGTCTCCGTTATGACGTACACCACCTCTTCCAGTAACCGCCGTTTCGACGGACTCAGGAAACCGTAGTACCTCACCATACGGAACCCCTTATCCGCCACATGCCACGAGAACCTTTCCATGAACTCATCGCCACTCATCACCAGGTATTCTTCCCGTTTTGTGCGGTGGCTGTTGTAACGCAGACCAATTTCATCCTGACCGGCATAGTGTTCCAGACGGCCCATTGGCACCGGCGGCTTTTTCAGGTAAGAGCCAAAGTACACCGCCACATGCGTGGCGTTATCCATCACCCGGGATACGTTGACATTCCAGCCACGCCGGTAGTGGGTGTCCAGGAAGCGATTCCATTCCCGTCTGCCGCTTCCCTCTGCTGCCAGCTCAGCCGGTATCACCAGCTCCGGGTATTTCCGGGACAGTAATCGCGTTATCCGGTAACGCCACATGCGCATCACCTTACGGGCGTAAAAATGAAGGTTTTTCCAGGTGTGAGCTGACGTCACACCGCCGGCTGTTGTCGACAGGTGTATGTGCGGATGCCACTGCTGGTCTCGTCCCCATGTGTGGATTACCGTGAATATCCCCGGCTCCACGTCCGCCTGACGGCAGATTTCCAGTATCACATTCGCTGCGATACGGCTCATCTCTGCCAGCAACCACCGGTTGTGGAATATCAGGGACCAGTACTGGCAGGGAAGTGTGAACACAATATGCTGCCACGGGCAGTCGGGAACCAGACTCAGCAGATACTGTATCCACTGTGCGCCAGCCTTCACCCCGCAGTGCGGGCAGGAGCGACTTTTACACCGGAAGCAGACCTTTTTTGTGTGGCAACAGTCCGGTGAGGAACAACACCACTGTGTGTAACCCATCAGCGTGGTCCCGCACGCCATGATTTTTGTCACCGACTCAATCACCACCGGACGCACAGACCCTTCCGGCTGCTTCTCCAGCCAGTTAAGCCAGCGGTTTCCCTGCTGAAAAATATCGGCAAAACGGGGAAGCATCAGAAGGGCGGGGTGACTCCGTCCGGCCAGTGAACCGTGCCGCATTCCGGACAGTACATACCGCCGGCGCTGATACCGGCAAGAATGGTCGCAAACTCCCGCTCCGTGCAGCGGGCGATTTCCGGATACCCTTCGTCATCAACACGTACAAACCAGAAGACCAGCTTTTTGTTTCCCACATCCACAAAGAGCGGAATATTCAGGTCTGCGCAGCATTCAACGGCATCGTCAAAACTATCAAAGCGCAGAACTTCTGCGTCTTCTTCGTCAAAGAAGTCATCGTCATGAAGCGTCACGACATAGCGGGGAAGTTTGCTTCGTTGTGGGGAAGGTTTTCGTTTACGGGGTTTAGCTGAACGGGCCATATAACCACCTGAAAGACAATGATATTGCCTGTTTTTATAACGGTAATCTCAGACCATGACAAGCCGCAGCCGCCAGGCTGCCTACTCGGTCGAGTCTAGGTCGAGTCTAGAAGTTAACTCGAAGGAGTTAGGTGGCGTAGGAGTGAATGGGTTTTTCATTATTATCTGTAGATAGATCTTACCGTCTGTTATTTTCCTCCGTTCTCAATGGAACATGCCAGAATTTCCATGGGTCGCAAATAATTACTCTGGAAAGTATTTTCTGTTGTTTATCGATAGGGGGGCAGAAGTAAAAAATAATATTATTTATTGATATGTTTTATCTGTTTTTCTGTTTTTGTGGTTGTTTATTAATGCTTCTTATTGTTGTAACCCATTGATCTTTTCTTTTTATAAAGAAAAATAAAAAACAAATGTAAAAAAGTATAGGGTGTTTTATTCTTGCTGTTCTAGAACAATATGAATTTCTGTTTTTTTTGTTTTTTTTGTTTTTTTTGCTGTGTTTTTGTTTTGTTTTCCGTGTTTTATGCTAATTTATTGTGTTTTTTTGGTTGAATATTCTGATTTTTTGTGTTTTTTTAATGTCTTTGTTTTTTTTGGGGGGGTTGAGTAGTTTCTAATTCTGAATAAAATGCTCATGACAATAAGTTATGAGCTTTCTTTGAATAGTGACCAACAGAGTTCAGGAGGTATATCTTATGGTTGGCCCGGAGATGGGAACGATTTGCTCTACTTTTGGTGAACGAACCACCTCCAACTTCAGGGCGAAAAATATGGCATTAATTCCCGGAAAAGTATCAGAGGATTTGTTCGATATATTAATTGAGTTATCAGCAATACATAGCAAGAAGATTATTAATGCATTGCGGGATTATCTTGTATCAGGCGAAACCAGAAAAACATCGTGTGAACGATACGGTGCCAGTGTCAGCTATTTTAGCGTGGCCTTAGGACGTTTATTTCATGTCGCTCAGTTGGTTTCACAGTTGGTACCTTTATTATTACGATAATGGTTATTTAATCTGATTGCGTAAAGTAAAACGAGTGCGAAATGAGAAAAATATCTCTTTTGTTCTTTCTGTTTCTGGCAGGGGGAGGAGGTTCTCACGCCGCTGTTCAGAAAACCATATTCAGTGCTGACGTGGTGGCTTCGGCCTGTCATGTGGTGGTGGATGCGGACAGCACCGGCAACAGTGGCCGGCTGACATTCGGGACTTACCGCAAGTCCACGGGAGCGTCTGTGCCGCCGCGTGACTTCACTGTGCGTCTGTATGAGTCCGGTGCCACGGTTCAGGGCTGCTCAGCCTTTCAGGCAGGGCAGGTCGCCACCCTGGATTTTGGTAACCCGGGACAGCTGGATGCAGGGGGCGTGGTCACCCGCGGTGCCGGTGATGGTGTTCGCGTGGATGTGCGGGCGGTGGATACACAAGCTGATTATCGCGGACGTCTGACTCAGGACAGTCATTCGGTGAATTACCCGGTGGAGTTTGCTGCTAAAGGACAGTTCCGTTTTCGTGCGCAGCCGGTGTTTCCGGCGAACGTGAAGGCGGGGGAATACACGGGTGCACTGACCTTTGTGGTCACGTATCAGTAACGGAGAAAAGGATTGTGTGTGCAGGAAAGAAGGCAGTCGCTGAGCCGGTTTCGTCCGTGTTTTTCCGTCGGGCCGCACTTGCGCTTGCCGTATCAGCTGCTTTTGCCAGTGCCACAGGTATTGCAGGTGAAAAACTGGATATGTCCTTTATCCAGGGTGGTGCCGGGGTTAATCCGGAAGTCTGGGCAGCCCTGAACGGCAGCTATGCGCCGGGGCGTTATCTGGTTGACCTGTCCCTGAACGGGAAGGAGGCCGGGAAACAGATACTGGATGTGACACCACAGGACAGTAATGAACTGTGTCTGACAGAGGCATGGCTGACGAAGGCTGGGGTTTACGTCAGTGCAGATTACTTTCGTGAGGGATATGACGCCACACGACAGTGCTATGTGCTGACAAAAGCCCCGTCAGTGAAGGTGGATTTTGATGTTTCCACCCAGAGTCTGGCGCTGTCCATTCCCCAGAAGGGGCTGGTGAAGATGCCGGAGAATGTGGACTGGGATTACGGGACCAGTGCATTTCGCGTGAACTATAACGCGAACGCCAACACCGGCCGTAATAACACCTCGGCCTTTGGCTCAGCGGACCTGAAAGCCAATATCGGGCACTGGGTGGTGAGTTCTTCTGCCACGGCCAGCGGCGGTGACAGCGGGGATAACTCCACCACGATAAATATGTTTACGGCCACCCGGGCCATCCGCGCACTGAGTGCGGACCTGGCGGTCGGGAAAACATCCACCGGGGACAGTCTGCTGGGCAGTACGGGAACGTACGGCGTGTCGCTGAGCCGGAACAACAGCATGAAGCCGGGCAATCTGGGGTATACCCCGGTGTTCAGCGGCATTGCGAACGGGCCGTCGAGGGTGACACTGACACAGAACGGGCGGTTGCTGCATTCGGAGATGGTGCCGGCGGGTCCGTTCTCCATCACGGATGTGCCGCTGTACACCAGTGGTGATGTGACCATGAAAATCACCGGTGAAGACGGGCGCGAGCAGGTACAGAACTTCCCGTTGTCGGTGATGGCCGGGCAGTTAAGTCCGGGGCAGCACGAGTTCAGTGTGGCAGCCGGTTTGCCTGACGATGACAGTGACCTGAAAGGCGGTGTGTTTGCGGCGTCATACGGTTACGGTCTGGACGGACTGACGCTGCGAGCCGGTGGGGTGTTCAACCAGGACTGGCAGGGGGCCAGTGCCGGTGTGGTTGCCGGGCTGGGTTACCTGGGGGCGGTATCTGCTGACGGGGCTTATGCCACGGCGAAATACCGTGACGGCAGCCACAGCGGGAATAAGGTGCAGCTGTCCTGGAGTAAACAACTGGAGACGACGAACACCGGGCTGCGGGTAAGCTGGTCACGGCAGAGTGAGGAATATGAGGGCATGTCCTCCTTTGACCCGACAGAGCTGTGGTCGCAGTCAAATCATGGGCGCCGGACGAAGGATGAATGGAATGCCGGTATCAGTCAGCCGGTGGGCGGGTTGTTCAGTCTGTCGGTGTCCGGCTGGCAGCGGAGTTATTACCCTGCATCCATGACCGGAAGTTACCGGTACAGCGATGACAACGGAAAAGAAACCGGTATTACCGGCAGTCTGAGTACCCAGATAAAGGGTGTCAGTCTGAACCTGGGCTGGTCCGGCTCCCGGAACTCCCGGGGGGAGAATAACTGGTCGGCGTCTGCTTCGGTGTCGGTACCGTTCACACTGTTTGACCGTCGCTACAGCAGCAGTGCGTCGGTGAGTACCAGCAAAGGCGGTGGCACAGGCTTCAGCACCGGTGTATCCGGCTCACTGAATGACCGTTTCAGCTATGGTCTGGGCGGTGGTCGTGACGGTGATGGTGGTACCAGCAGTTACCTGAACGCCTCATACAGTGGTGACCGGGCTTATCTGAATGGTGTCCTGAACCACTCGCAGTCCGGCGGAACCAGTGGTTCTGTCTCGGTCAGCGGTTCGGTACTGGCAGTTCCGGCGGCGAAAGACATCATGTTCAGCCGCACGACCGGCGACACGGTGGCGGTGGTGAATGTGAAGGACACGCCGGGAGTGAAGGTGACGTCCGGTGACGGACAGACTGACAGCGACGGCAACCTGGTGGTACCGCTGAACAGCTATGACTGGAACACGGTGACGATTGATGCGGGCACACTCCCGCTGAGCACCGAACTGACGAACACCAGTCAGAAGGTGGTACCGACGGACAAGGCGGTGGTCTGGATGCCGTTTGATGCCCTGAAAGTTAAGCGTTACCTGCTGCAGGTGAAGCAGCGTGACGGTGAGTTTGTGCCGGGGGGAACCTGGGCACGTGACAGTAAGAACACACCGCTGGGCTTTGTAGCTAACAATGGTGTGCTGATGATTAACACGGTGGATGCGCCGGGTGATATCACCCTGGGCCAGTGCCGGATACCTGCGGCCAGACTGCAGGATACTGAGAAACTACAGGAGATTACGTGTGAGTAAGCGTAACGCAGTAACGACGTTTTTCACTAACCGGGTGACAAAAGCACTGGGAATGACTCTGGCGCTGATGATGACCTGTCAGAGTGCGATGGCTTCCCTGGCAGCAGACCAGACCCGCTATATCTTTCGCGGGGACAAGGATGCACTGACCATCACAGTCACCAACAATGATAAAGAGCGTACCTTTGGTGGTCAGGCCTGGGTGGACAATATCGTGGAGAAGGACACCCGTCCGACCTTTGTGGTGACACCATCCTTCTTCAAGGTGAAGCCGAATGGTCAGCAGACACTGCGTATCATCATGGCCTCGGACCATCTGCCGAAGGATAAAGAGTCGGTGTACTGGCTGAACCTGCAGGATATTCCGCCGGCTCTGGAGGGCAGCGGTATTGCAGTGGCGCTGCGCACGAAGCTGAAACTGTTCTACCGCCCGAAGGCACTGCTTGAAGGCCGCAAGGGGGCAGAAGAAGGCATCAGCCTGCAGAGCCGCCCGGATGGCAGGACCATGCTGGTGAACACCACGCCGTACATTTTTGCGATTGGCAGTCTGCTGGACGGAAACGGAAAGAAAATTGCCACGGATAACGGGACGACGCAGAAACTGCTGATGTTCATGCCGGGGGATGAAGTGCAGGTGAAGGGAAATGTGGTGAAAGTGGACTCCCTGAACGATTACGGTGAACTGCAGACCTGGACGATTAACAAGAAGAAACCGGCGGCACCGGAAGCCGCAAAAGCTGAGAAAGCAGATACCGCAGAGCAGAAATAACCGCCCTCCGGAATACGGAACAGAGGGGTAATAAATGAAGAAAACAATGATGGCAGCCGCCCTGGTTCTGAGTGCGCTCAGTATTCAGTCAGCACTGGCCGCTGAATACAGTGAGAAAACGCAGTACCTGGGTGTGGTGAACGGTCAGGTGGTGGGTAACAGTGTGGTGAAGGTGACCCGTACACCGACAGACCCGGTGCTGTACCGCTCCGGCAGTAACAGCCCGTTACCTGCAGAACTGATAATCCGGCATGCAGAAAGCCGCCCGGCTTCCGGCGGCCTGGCAAACATCACGGTGAAAGAGGCGCTGCCGGATAACGGGGAAGCCCGCATCACTCTGAAGACGTCCCTGATGGTTGACGGAAAGAGAGTGGCACTCAGTGCCAGGCAGCAGGGTGAGGATGTGGTGATTACCGTGCCTGAGGCACAGCAGCAGATTGAGTTAAGAACAGATGCACCGGCAGAGCTGGAGGTGCCGGTCAGCTACCGGGGAAACCTGCAGATAGCGCTGCAGGTGGAGGACTGAGGATTAATCTCCTTAGTGATGCAAAACATCCGTGACTCCGGAACGGGTCATATTGGTAAAGGGACTTGCCGTTTTTTTTAAACGGGAATAACGCAAAGCTGTTCTGGGTTAAACACAGTGTTTAATGAAATGCGGTTATTTAAACGGAGCCGCAGGGATAGTTTTACGGTAATTCCGGAAAAATAAGGGTTACCGATTTCAGTTTATTATTTGTGGAATATCAAGGGGTTTATTTTATGAAAAAGACTCTGATTGCACTGGCAATTGCTGCATCTGCTGCATCTGGTATGGCACATGCCTGGATGACTGGTGATTTCAATGGTTCGGTCGATATCGGTGGTAGTATCACTGCAGATGATTATCGTCAGAAATGGGAATGGGAAGTTGGTACAGGTCTTAATGGATTTGGTAATGTATTGAATGACCTGACCAATGGTGGAACCAAACTGACCATTACTGTTACTGGTAATAAGCCAATTTTGTTAGGCCGAACCAAAGAAGCATTTGCTACGCCAGTAAGTAGTGGTGTAGATGGAATTCCTCAGATTGCATTTACTGACTATGAAGGAGCTTCTGTAGAACTCAGAAACCCTGATGGTGAAACTAATAAAGGTTTAGCATATTTTGTTCTGCCGATGAAAAATGCAGAGGGCACTAAAGTTGGTTCAGTGAAAGTGAATGCATCTTATGCCGGTGTGAGCGGGGTAGGTGGGGTTGCTTCTGCGGACGGGAGACTGAATTCGCTTTATGCCGAAGGGTCGGGCGCTATCTTTTATGGTGGTTTGCCGACGAATGTTGCGCAATCTGAACTCTTGAGTGGGAGTGCCGCAGCGGCGCGCACAGAGTTGTTTGGAAGTCTATCAAAAAATGATATTCTCGGACAGATTCAAAGAGTAAACGCAAATATTACTTCTCTTGTTGACGGCGCAGGTACTTTCAGAGAAAACATGATGTACACTGATGGAACTGTTGTTTCTGCTGCCTATGCACTGGGTATTGCAAACGGTCAGACTATTGAGGCAACTTTTGATCAGGCTGTAACTGCCAGCACTCAGTGGAGCGCTCCGCTGAACGTGGCAGTCACTTATAACTAAGTTGTCGTGATGAGCTGTCAATTTATTATTGACATGTTCTGATAACAGGTCGGCATTTCAGTGTGGGAGCTCTTTTTATTGTGAGGCTTATACTGATGCCGATCACTTTAAATTTAATAATGGTGCTTTTTTTATTTATATTGTCGGATAAAACAGAGAAAATAAAGATGAAAATAACGCGTCATTATAAATCCCTTCTTTCTGCCATTATTTCGGTAGCCCTGTTTTATTCGGCGGCGGCACATGCAGATATTCTTGATCTTCATGCACGTAAACTCTGGCAGCACGACTATGTACGGCTGCCGGAGCTGGTAGAGGATGTCTGCAATGCTTACAAAAAAAAATATGGGCAGGATCTTACAGGACATTATCTTGAGGTACTGAAACCTTGCATAGTCTGTTTCAGGGCGGATATTGATTATGAAAAGGGTGCGCTTGAAGCTGCGCTTAGTTACGCATACACGTCTGTTAGAGAATTGCCACCGGATAGTGGCGCTGTGTTCGGTATTGATCGACATGGTAAATCCGTTTCTGTCGATGAAATTGTGAATGTTGAATTCATATGAGCTTGATGACTGAAGCCTGTAGGGTTATTGATGTTATCAATACTTCTTTTTTTAGTGGCAAAATTTTCTACAGGAAAATGAAGTTTGTGACAGATAATCTAAAGGGCCTCATTTATGTCATTTAACCTATTGTATTTACAGGTCTAAACTGCAGGCTTTGTCGTTTCGATGCTTGAGTGTATTGTTATTATTAAATACGCAGTGTGACAAGTGAGCAAAAGATGACATCGATTATAGTTACTTCGTTACTCAAAACCGGTCCTTGCCTTAGCTCTGTACTTGTAGAGGAAATGCTGAAAACCTCGGGCGTTAACCGTGATACCGCGCGCAAACAGATTTCCCGGGCTGCTTCTGCAGGGCAAATCCACTGTGTTGACAAGCTTTTCCCCAAGCGCGAACGATTTATTTATCTGAAACAAGAGTATGGTACCGGGCGCTTCTGGTCCAGTCTCAATGCGGCCCTTCTTGATACCGGGTCGGCCTACGGTCTCGCCCTGAGTTGCCTCCGGGCACGCGGGGGGATCCTGCCGGTCAGAAATTTTTCTGCAGCCTGCGGTTCGCCGGTAGCAATGAAAAACAGATTATCCTGGAAGTCAGTTCTGGACGGTCTGCTTCAGTACAAAATGGTCAGGGTCGTTACGTTACCGGGTCTGGGGGAATGTGTTGCGCTGACAGAAAAAAATGATAACGGTTATCTGCGCGCGCTCCATCCCCTGAAAGCCAGACTACTCACCGAGTCAGTTCTGATGAAATCCCTGAGTCAGTGGGTCCGTAACAATGGCATCATCAGTTACGACACGCTGCGTACGCGAGAGGAGCTCAATTCGGATCAGACTCCCTGCGTGGCAAATTTTGATTTTGACGTCACTGCTGCATCCTATCTTAATCCTCTTCTGCAGTTCTCCCGGTCAGGTGAAATCCGGCCTGGTTTCTTTGTCTGCGACATGCTCTTGGGCTGTAAGCTCAGTCTGGTGCATCTCCAGCCTTTTATTACGAAATGTCGCTCGATAAACAGCCTCCGGAACAGCCCCAGATGCCTGTTTATGTTCATCGCTGATGAATACAGTGAAGAGGCATTTCTGGAAATGAAGCGTGCCGGGATAATACCCGCCACGCCGGAAAATCTCTTCGGGAAAGACTTTGCTGATGCACTCTTTCAGCTACGGGATCTTGTCGGCTCCATAACGCTCAGCTTAAAAGATAATATAGCCGCAATAGATGACATCATGTCCAAGCTGGCGAATATAGCCGGCGCGACTAATCAGCTTCAGGGCGATTTATTTGAATATATTGTCGCTGAGACCGTGCGTATAGACAGTAAGGACGTTGAGGTTGGAAAAATATGTAAGTCGCTTAAGGGGGAGACGGCGGAATGTGATGTACTCAGTTTGAATGGGCATGCGAAAATTACCTTCATTGAGTGCAAGGGTTATAAACCCTATTCGACGGTGAGACATGAAGATGTAAAAAAATGGATTGGTAAGCAGGTTCCGGTATTCTTCAGCTATGCCAAAAGGGAATACCCCAACGCTGAAATTAATGTTCAGTTATGGACTACAGGAAAGCTCTGCGATGATTCCAGAGAGTCGCTTCGTAAATTCCAAGAAAATAACTTAACTAATCAGCGTTATAATATAACCGTCATGGAGCCGCATGAAGTTTGTGCCAGAATAAAGGCGACCAGGAATGACGCGCTTATCCGGGTTTTTGATAAGCATTTTCTCAGTTATCCAGAAAAAATCGTTCGCCGTAAACATGTGCCCGACCCGGTCAGGCTTGCAGGTCATGATGAAGCAATAGAATTTGATTTCTGAACCGGTCGGCTCGTTTAATCAGAGAGAAAACGTTATGGATTACACAAAAAATCAGCATGTGCTTTCACAGTGGGTGTTACGCAACTTTCGCAGCGATGACACAGCCCTGTATGCAAAGGAAAAGCAGCGGGTATGGTGTCATACCGTGTACATGACGCCCGAAAAAGAAAATGTTCTCCACACGCAACCTCTGCCTATATCCAGTGTGGCAGTATCGAAAAACTGCTTTCGTCTTATTGATGCTGAGACAGGACAACCTTTCGATATTGAAGACGAACTGGGTGTCTACGAGCGCCTGCTCGCTGGGATCGTGAACGATATCATTCATGAGCACAATTTCTCACGCCTTCGTCACACACATCCCGATGATTTCCCGGTAGAGAAGCTCACCAGCTTCGCGGTGATGCAGTTAATGCTAAATCTGCACAATCCGCAAAATAAAAATCCGTATAAGCAAGAAATGCTTGAACAGTTCCATGCCGATATACAGGACCATTTATCCGAATACATCCATTCTATAAATCAGTTGCCCCACAGTAACCCAGAGTTAATGGATGATCATTTCTATCGTAAAATACTGCGTGTTGCAAACTCAGCCTCTTCCGATGAGAATAAATGCAGAGCACTTTTTGTGTTATTTGGCCTTTTATCCACCCTGAATAAACCGACCCTTTACGATAAAATCAACAAATTAAGGAATAATATTTTTACCGGTATCCATACCATTGAGGTCATTCATACAGGTCATGATTTCGACAGCACTGAACCGAGACCTGCATTCGCAATAGCACCTAATGTTTTTTGCATTTATAAAGATGAAAACAGAATTTATCTTCCGCTATCTCATAACATAACCCTGTGCTTCATTACTGGCACTGCATTACATTTCAGACCCCGCATAGATGTCTTCTCTCCTCGTCCCGAGCGGCTGAAATGTTGCCACGACCGGAGTCTTAATTTTTATAATGTTTCGTTTGATTACATTGACAATGTGATGACAACTATTGATATGTATAATGTGGGTACATCCAGCACATTTTATTCAGCCTATGAGTTGAGCAAACTTAATGAATATCTGGATAAGCAGCAGCAGGATCATGACTATTATTATACGCCGGAAAATCCTGTTAAATGGCAGCCTGCGCAGACGGTCACCTAATGAAAGCCGTTAACGAAAATGATTTCCGCGAGCTGATTGAGGCTAAACAATTTAATGGCTATACGCTGGTCAGCGGAGAAGACTGGCAGATACCCACGGCCCACGAAATCCTGCTGGTCAGGGGCCTTATCCCCCTGACTGACATCCAGCTGGCCAACCGCCTGGATGTGGACGAACGCACTATCCGCAAATGGAAAACCGGACAGACCCGGATGGTGTTCACCACCTGGTGCTGTCTGTGCTGGCTGGCCGGACTGGGGATGCCGCTGGATAACCATCTCAGCGGTTAAAGAGACGCTTCCAGAGGCGTTTAAGAATGAATCGTCTCTGGTATCGCCAGCGTGAGCGGTAGATATGGGGAAGGTCGTCATAGTTCTTGAAGAACCAGGTCCAACCTATATAGGCATTTCTCACTAAGAGAATGAGAGATCCCGCTGTCAAAATGCCATAACCCATGGCGAGGATAAATACAGTCATACAATGTTCCTTATGTAAAACTGTATTTAGGAAATGCAATGCGGCCTTTAAGGCCGGTTGACAAAAAAACCTGAAAAAGTTTTCCTTTCCTATTTGTTGCAATTTAAGTCTCAGTCAGTCCTGAATTTTGCATTTCTTGCAACAATCCCCACGTAGCAACAATTCTTAACTTTTTGTGATTGTCAGGCAATAATCCCTCTCTTCTGCCTTTGAGATCCGTTTTCTGCTATAACCGGAGATTTAAATTTCATCAGTACTGACAGGGTGTTAAACACAGGTATTATCGAACGGTTCTGTTTTCTAATGTTATGCCGCAAACCAGCTGCCCATGCCGTCAATACAGATGCACCGGTGCGCCTGCGTGGCTTTTCAGGGAGATAAAGTTATGGCCGATTCAGTCAATCTGCAGACCGATGTGGTCAGACAGCATACGGTTCCCCGTTTTTTACTGAAGCATTTCAGTACGCCGGGAAAGGGTAAGCGTCAGCGTTTATACGCCTTTGACAAGGCTGCAGGGCGCGCCTATGCCACCACGCCGGATGATGCAACCGTCCGCAACACGTTCTACAACCTCGAAAATCACCCGGACCGTCTGAGTCTTGAACCACTGCTGGGGATTTACGAGCACCACGCGGCACCGGTAATTGCAGCCCTGCTGGCGCACAGGGATATTCGCAGGCTGACAGATGACGAACGCTACAGGCTGGCCGTGTTTGTTGCCGTGCAGCGCGCACGAACCTTCGGCGAACTGGAGCGTATCTCAGGCATGATTTCGGTGCTCACCGATAAGATGGAGGCAATCGGCTCGACTAAAGAGCAGGCCCTGGAAACCCTGGGCCTGTCGTCCGGGGGCGATACCAAGGATATTTTTCTGCGGCAGCTCGTCCAGCAGATGTCACATATTGATCACCTGCTGAAAAAGGACTGGTACCTTCTGGAAACCAGGCCAGAAAGTCCGTTTTACGTATCAGACAATCCCGTCGTGCTTAAGAACAGCAATGACTTCGGTCCGTACGGTAATCTTGGTCTGGCCGTTCGCGGGATACAGATTTACCTCCCCCTGTCATCGACGCTGATGCTGGCCATGTATTGCCCCTCCATCCGTGAACAGATGATTCGTCAAAAGCAGCATCTTCACAATCTGCTTGCCAGAGCGCCGCATCTTATCCCCCGTCACATTCGGCCTTTTGAAAGACTGGAACATATCCGGAGGTATACGGACTATCTTTTCATGCCGCTTACCCCGGATCATGTCACGCATTACAACGCCCTGCAGGTGGAGTTCGCGGAGCAGTACGTGTTCTGCGGTGAAAAGGATTTCTCTCTGGTTGAGAGAATGCTGGCCGATAGTGAACGCTACCGGACAGGCCCGCGGTTTACGTTTTAGTTCCAATTCCGGCCTCACCTGTGCCGGAAAATGACGGCGGGAGCCCCTGTTGTACAGAGGAGTTTTGCCGTGTTACACCCACGCGAAAGCGGCAGTGGCCACAGGGACCACCGCCGTAAGGAGATGGTGAATGCCTGTTGACATTCACCATCCGTTGGTGTAGCTTGCTGCTCTTACTTTAATAGAGTAAACTTTCGGCAGATGGCCCCCACCATCTTACCGATACCCCTGAGCAACAAACTCTTTACTGGCGTGACCCAGAGTGCTGAAACCGCAAATTTCGACACAATAAAGGCCTTAAGCCAGGGCACTACAGCCCAGACCACCGCAGCACAGAGACCCACGTAGGCCATAAGAAGCAAAATACAGAGACAGGCGCTCCAGTATTGCTTCTGTCCGATGTGCCCACAGGCACTGACGTAAAGGGTTTTAGCTGTGGTGTAAATCGTCCAGATAAAATGGATTTCAGTCTGGAATGGGAATAGAACCGTTCCCTCGGTGTCGAACAAATTTTTCATAAAGCCCTCCTGGGCAGGTTGTTGTTAACACTGATGTGTTAATCTTGATCATCTTCTTGACCTCTTTTTTCAGATAAAAGGCACCCGGCGCCTCACACACGTGAACGCTGTTGATACCGTACAGAATGTTTTCTCTTTCAATTCTGCTATGATGTGTTCATTCGCATCCTCCTGTCTGTCATACCGATTTTAATCTCGTCCCGGGTGCTCCCCGGAAAAAAATCCAAAAAAATCCGGGCCGGAATGGTGATAACCGGTCTGGCGGGAAATAAACGGATTTGTTGGAGTGGAGCGGGACGGAACAATACTATGAAAGTAATGTTAACAGAAAACCACACCATTGTCAAGGCGCAGCTACCCATTAAAGTAACTATAGCATGCTATTGTTGATATTCCTTTAGCAAAAAGTGCTATCCATCCCGTCGCTGTACCTTCATTTTCGCCCGGAGCGGGGCAGCCAGGCGAATACCTTTTTCAGGTTTTTGCCCCATGCCCCCTCAGAGTACCGACACAAACAGATGGGTGGCCACGCCCTGCCGGCGCCCGCTGAACGGCCCTTCAGATGTTCCGGCTGACAGCTGGCATTTTCGTCCGCAACGGCAGAAGGCCGACTTGAGGGATTTGGACACCTCCCGCAGCGCGTCTTCCAGATCGGTGTTCAGGCTGAGTATCACCACTGTCCCGGCCGGGCGACGGGCGATCTCCGCGAAACTCTCCCCACCGGTAACATAGCGGCTCTGTCGACCTTTCATTATGCCTCCTGATGATGCAGTTGTGGTTGTGCCCGTACACCCGGGTCCGTTACAGTAGATCGTGCACCACCGCTTCAATCAGCGCCTCAGCGACGGCCGGCAGCGGGGTCGGATTCTGATCTTCTTCCACGCCATTGCTATAAAGATGAAGCTCACAAATCCCGTCCACAAAACGGAAGGCCTTATCCCAGCTGTCGGGAGCGGTGCTGATCAGGGCGTCATAGCCCGGGTCAGTGGTAAAGCGACGTCCGTCAAGTTCCGGGAACGGGATGTTCCACGTCTGGGTAATGACACTTTCATCCAGTACCAGCAGCACCCGCCAGGCACCGTAGCCGTAGTCATCCGGGCGGTAAATACGCACGGTGATGTCATCCCTGGTCCAGCTGTAGCCGCAGACGGCATGCTGTTTCTTCAGGGCACGAATAACATCAATATCCCGGTAAAAGCGGTGCTTTTTCTCCCTCAGCTGTGAGTAGAAAATCCTGTTCCAGGCACTGTCAATGGTTTCCCTGTCCCGGCCGGCGATCTCGGCAAACAGGGAAAAGGTCAGGGAGATCCCGCGCGGGATCTTTTTCCAGCCCTTAAGCACCTGGTCGGCACGTGCGTGCAGGAAGGGCGTGTTGGTCAGCACCACCCGGCGAAGCTCCTCTTCCGTCGAGATCCCGAGCAGCTTCTGGTATTCCTGGTTCCAGCGGGTGATGTAATGGCTCTGGTAGCGTTTCTCCATGACCTCGGCGCCCAGATAACTGGCCAGCTCGTCATCGAGAGAGGCGATGAGCGGGTTTTTCAGGGCGAAACCGTCGATGACGTCCCGGAAGCTGTCTTCCAGGAACTCACGCAGAAACGTCGCCTTTGGCTTACGGGCGTGAGTTGCCAGGTCGGTGATCACCCGGTCGATGTCGGCGGGAATGTTCCGCAGCGTGTACGTTACGCTCTCTCCACCGTCGTTTGTCATGTCATGTTCTTTTTCACTCATTCCGTGTACCTTTTCATGTGTGGATGCATTACTGCAATACTCATACACTATCCTGGGTTTAAGACTATTTAAATACTGCGAAGCATATGTTTTTATAATTCGTATGCTTTGATGTTTATTTTCTGTTCACCTTCTTTTCTGAGATCCGAAAACTCCCGGTTCAGGATCTTCCTCTCCCCCCACACAACGCTACCTCCTGTCAGCACAACATGTAGTGCTGAATTCAGCTACTAATGACACTATATGTTGTGTCATCTCCCTGACCTGTGATGCGCCGCGCAGGGGCGG
>ERZ1108166.822-NODE-822-length-15901-cov-5.664332_pt1 | contig 15901 bp, 16 predicted proteins | sample MGYA00403702_ERZ1108166 | MGnify/ENA primary metagenome ERZ1108166 (study PRJEB35170, sample SAMEA104062401) | human gut metagenome | biome: human gut; feature: human-associated habitat; material: faeces | place: Denmark | collected 2012-05-01 ...
CAAAATGCTCATCTGCAAAATAACCGATTTTTTCAAATATTTTTTTTCTGTAAATAGCCGCTCCTGCACAGGAGGAAAAAATCTTTTTCTCTTTGTCGTAACGCTCTGCCGCTTTTCCTTTCCCTCCTGCAAACGCCCAGCCAAGCGCGCAGTAATAATTGCCGCCGTCATCCATCTTCTCCCTGTCATGGAATTGAATCATCTTTGCCTGACAGGAAAACGCCTTTTTATGTCTCTGGATTCCTTCCGTCATCTCTTTCAGAAAATCCGGCTCCACCTCTGTGTCGTTATTTAAAAGCAGTACATATGGCGCTCTGGCTGCCTTAATTCCTTCGTTTACAGCTCTGGAAAATCCAAAATTCTCAGAAAGCTCAATAATATGGACCCATGAATACTGTGCCGCCACAAAAGCGCAGCTTCCGTCTGTAGAACCGTTGTCTACCAAAATCACTTCAAAATTTTTCATACTCTGACGTTCCAGACCGGAAAGAACCCCCTCCAGATACGCCAGCCCGTTAAAATTGGGAATAATAACTGATACTTCCATTTTTTATCCCTTCTTGTTTCCCATTCCCGGAAGCGGCTTCAAAGAATAATTCCACTTGGTAAGAGAAAGATTTTTATTATAATACGGGTCTCCGTTTTTCAGAATATCAAGCCAGTGACACCGCATATATTCTATTTCTGTCTGAAAACGGCGCACCTTTTCCTTTGAATCCTCCGCGCCCCTTGTTTTTGACTCCATATGATAAAGCTGTACATAAGGGTCATATACAACAAGGCTTCCCGCTTTGTTTATTTTCAGACATAAGTCCACATCGTTAAAGGCTACTGCAAGCTCTTCCGTAAAACCGCCCACCTGGTCAAATACCTGCTTTTTCACCATCATACAGGCGGCTGTCACAGCGCTCATATCCTGAAGAAGAGACGCCTTATGAAGGTAGCCCGTACGGTTTGCCGGCATATCCACAAACATATGCCCCGCAATTCCTCCGATTCCTATGACACAGCCTGCATGCTGAATGGTATTATCAGGATAAAGAAGCTTTACGCCTGCTGCCCCCACTTCCTTTCTCTGGCAAAGCCCTGCAAGCTCTGTGAGCCAGTCTGGTGTAATCACAGTCACATCATTATTCAGAAAAAGAAGAAACTCACCCTTTGCGTGGGCAGCTCCGAAATTATTAATGGCAGAATAATTAAATTCCTTCTTCCATCTTAAAAGGCGCACACCTTTTTTGGAAATTTCTTTATAATACCGGAAAATTTCCTCCGATGTACTGTTGTTTTCCACAACAATAATCTCGTAATTTTTGTACGTTGTTTTTTCCCATATGGAATTTAAGCAGGCTTCCAGCGATTCTTTTTCATCCTTATTTGGAATAATAATGGAAACAAGAGGCTCTCCCTTTACCGGGTATTTTACTCTGTAAAATCCAAGGTCAGGGGTATGGCTTACCTCTCCATCTGTGCTTGTACGCTTTAAATGTGCCTCTATTGCCCGTTTTCCTGCTTCGAAGGCATACATTTTACTTGCCGGATTATCTGCTGTTGACTCCTTATGGGTTCTCCAGTGATAAAGAATTTCCGGCACATGAAGGATTTTCCCTGCCGCTTCTGTACACCGGAAAATAAAATCATAATCCTGTGCTCCGTCAAATTCTTTTCGGAAACCTCCTGCCTTTTCCACTATTTCTCTCCGCACTGTAAAAAAATGACAGATATAATTATTGGAACGAAGAAGGTCCAAATTGAAATCCGGTTTTAAATGAGGCTGAAAATGCTCTTTTAAATCTGTTGTCACCTTATCTTCATCTGTATAAATCACATCTGCCTCCGGATTCTTTTCCAGAGCAAGGGCGATTTCGTATAAAGCATTTGGAGCGAGAAGGTCATCATGGTCGAGGAGTCCTATAAACTCTCCCTTTGCCATGCGAAACGCCGCGTTTGTATTCTCAGCAATGCCCAAATTTTCTTTCAGATTCTCGTGCCGGATACGGCTGTCTTTTTTTTCGTATTCTTTCAGAACAGCTTCCATCTCTTTATCGTCCGGACTTCCGTTTGCAATGCAGAGTTCCCATCCCCCATATGTCTGTGCAATCAGAGAATCCAGCATCTGTCTCAAAAAAAGCGGAGGCGTATGGTATGCCGGAACAACCACGCTGATAAGAGGCGTATTTGAAAATTTCCTCTTTCTCTGCCGGGTTAAAGTTTCCTCATCTGGTACATACGCTTCATACCAGGGTTCATAAGGAACCTCCTCCGGCTCAAACCTCTCGTGAAGACGAATCCAGAATTCCTTTATCCCATAATGCTTCAGATAGCGGAAGCCCTTTTGAATTGTATAAGGAGAAAGCTTTTTCACCATTTTACTCCACTGTATCTTTCCCCCTGTATTGCTGCCTTTTCCCATTTATTTTAACCTCTGACTTTTGTTTATTATTTGTTAAGAAAAAATTTATGAACTTATTTTAACATTCTACTATATTTTTTGCAAGAAAGGGAATAAATGTGTTATACTGAAACCTGTAGCAACTTATTTTATGAAACAACAGGAGCAGTTTTATGATGAAAAGAAAAAAAAGACTGTCTGCCGCCCTTCTTGCACTGGGAATCTGCATTTCTCTGATTTCCCCGGTTCCTGCAAAGGCAGCAGAAGTGACTGAAAATACCGGAATTTCCACAAATGCCATTCCCAGCTGGCCCCAGGCACAGGATATTACATCTACGGCAGCCGTTGTAGTCGAAGAATCTACAAGTACCATTCTTTATGCAAAAAATATGGACCAGCCCCTTTACCCTTCCAGCGCTGTAAAAATTATGACTTGTCTTGTAGCTCTGGAAAACAGCAGCCTTGATGAGCAGGTTACCATGACAGAAACCGGCGTTGCGGAAGTTACAGACGGAAGCGCCAATATTTCCTCCCAGCTTGGGGAAGTATTTACAATGGAACAATGTCTCTACGCTATTATGGTCGGTTCCGCCAATGATATTGCCCTTCAGGTTGCAGAACACGTAGGCGGCTCTGTAGAAGCCTTTGTCCAGAAAATGAATGAAAAGGCAAAAGAGGTCGGCTGTAAGGATACTGTATTTACAAACCCTACCGGTCTTCCTGACGAAAACCAGCACACAACTGCTCACGACCTTGCAAGAATCACAAGAGCAGCCATGCAGAACGACACGCTGCGCACCATTTCCTCCGCTGTCTCCTACACCATTCCTGCCACAAACCTTTCCGGTGGAGACAGGGTACTTACAAGCAATTTCACCATGATAAAACCGGGAGACCCTGCTTACTATCAGGGTTGTCTTGGCGGAAAAGAAGGATTTACCCAGGCATCGGGAAGCGTTCTTGCCACTGCTGCAAACCGAAACGGTATGACCCTGATATGCGTTGTATTAAACGGAGCTTCCGGCCAGACGGATGACGAAGCCATTGCCCTTCTTGATTACGGATTTAATAATTTCAAGAAAGTTTCTCTTGGAAACGATGATTTCAGTATTGTATCCGGCGGAACTGTAATTATTCCTTCCAGCGCTTCTGCCTCAGATTTAAAAACAACGGATCAGAAGCAGGAGGATGGTACTTTAAAACGAAAATATTTTTTCGGCAATGACAAACAGGTTGGAAGTGCAAAAGTAGAAGTGCGGGATACAAACGCCAATAAGCAGGCACTTGCAGAAAGCGAAAAACATCTTGAGGAAGCACAGGACTTTTCCAATATCCATACCAATTTCCCTTACTATCTCATCGGAGGAATCGGAATTGTCCTTCTGGGACTTTTAATCTGGGCGATTGTAAAAGTTGTAAAATCATAGGACAGAAAACAGATTTCCCTTAAAAGAAAGGGGGAAGCAGGAATTAAATTCCGGCTTCCCCCTTTTTCTGTTTCCGCCGTTTCTGACGGCTATGGCAGCGCCTTTGCACGCTTTCTTCTGTATACAGAATCAGAAATGAAAAATATGTATTCTCGTTCTTTCTTTGATGTACATTTATTTTATCAGATTTTATTCTGCCAAACAATGAAAACCGTACCCAAAATTCCATCTGTTTTCGACGGAAACAGGTCATTTCTCCACTGTCTTTGAAAAAAACGACGGCTTACAGCACCTCATTTAAAACAGAAAGCCCATATTCTGCAAGAGCATGGTCTTCCTCTCCTGTGCCGCCGCTCACTCCAAGCCCTCCTATAATGGTATCTCCCACTTTCAGAGGAACACCTCCGCCGAAAATTACAATTTTTCCGCCGTCCATCTTATCTACTCCATAAAAGGTCTGTCCCGGCTGTGCGAGAACGGAAAGCTCTTTCGTGGACATTTTTACTGCAACAGAAGTATACGCTTTTTTCATAGCCACATCAAAGCTTACAAGAAACGCTCCATCCATCACATGAACGGCTATAGGGTTGCCCTCCGGTCCGCACACGGCAATGACTGCTTTTTTTCCCTTGCGGGCAGCTTCTTTTTCAATTTTTTCAATGAGACGCTTTGCACTTTCAAGAGTAATTTTCCCCTGAATGCCCATGCGCTTCATCACTTCCTGAATCACAGCCTCACTTACAGAGATATTTCTGTTTTCTTCCATGTGCTTCTCACTTTCTGCCCTGTTTTCCGGTTCTGGCGCTGCTGCCGGCTGCGCTTTCCCGCTGTTTTTTGCATCCTCATATCTTGCAAGTACATAGAGATAATCGGCAAGACGGTTCATATACTTCTTCGCTCCTGTATCTGCTCCGAATTTCACGCCAACAGATGCAAGAGCTCTCTCCGCTCTTCTTGCAACTGTGCGCGCCACATCTATCTCTGCGGAAAGGCGTGTTCCTCCCGGAAGGATAAATTTCTTAGGACGCTCAAAAAGTCCTTCCATTCTGTCAATTTCTTCTTCCAGAAGCTGTGTTTTATCATCATTTATATGATATTCCCTGTTATAAGGGTCTGCCACACCTGCCATAACGGTAATCAGAGTTTCCTGTATTTTTTCCAGCATACGAATGATGTCTCCATCTGTAAGCATAGTTTTTACAACTCCCATATGGCTGGTAAGCTCGTCAATCGTTCCTACAAGCCCAATCCTGTCATCCGACTTGGAGACGTTTTTTGTACGGACAAGATCAGTTGTTCCCTTGTCTCCGTTTTTTGTGTAAATATTCATAATGGTTCATCTCCTGTGACTGGTTTAAAAGGCATCTTTTTAATTGCTCTTGCACTGTTCGCCCCAAGATTCCGACACTGCCAGAACCGGGGCTTACAAAGCTCAAATACATTATGTCCTTTTGGCAGGCGCTGCATTTGCATGGCAAGATTTGTGCCGTTTATTCCGATCCCGCACCCGAGCATGGATTCTTTTGCCGCCTCGAATGCCAGATCATCGGTCTCTCCCTCTCTGGAAAGCACCTGATACAGCACACCTTCTTCCTCAATACCGGCACATACTTCCCGAAGAAGGTCTTCATCGGGTTTCCGGCTGTATATGATAATTGTAGGTTTGTTCACAACCATCTGCACCTGCTCCTTTTTTTATGATCAGCAATCTCCCAGATAAGAAAGGAGAAGTCCTGTTGCAACTGCGTTTCTGGGTCCTTCCTGTCCCCGGATATTTCCCCGTCCGCAGACGATCCTGTACTCGGAAAGAGCTTCCATCAGCATCTCCGGTATTTCAAAATCTTCTGCAGAACCGCCTACAAGAACAACATTCGGTATTTTCCGCAAATTGTTCTCCGGCGCTACTGTTTTAAGAGCGCGGACAGCATTTCTTACAAATACTTTTTTCTTTGCCTCCCTGCGAACCTCAAGGATCCGTTCCATAGGAATATCTTCCTCGATTTTCAGCATTTCTCCTGGAGCAAGAAGGACTACGTGTCCGTAATATCTGGGATCAATGGATTCCTCAAAAAACTGCATGGCTCCATTTTCCAGGCGGAGATGGAACAGGCTTTCCACCTTCCCCATAGGATACTTCTTGATCTGCTCTGCCGTTACCCTGCTCTTTAAGCCAAGCTCTGTCTGAATCAGCATGGAAACAAGCTCACCGGCACCAGCCTGATGGGTGGTGCGAACCCTTCCGTCTGCCTCCAGCACTGCCGCATCTGTAGAGCCTCCGCCCATATCAAGAATGGCAAGAGGAAGCTTTGTTCCCGGAGTAGTCATTGCTCCAACAGAAGCCATCACTGCCTCCACTCCTGCCACAACTGCTTTTACAGAAAGCTCTTTTTCCAGACGCTCGGCTATCTGCTGCATGGGAAGATGCTGTGTTTTTACCATAGCAGCAATCCCAACAGCTTTTTCCATACAGGTTTCCCCTGCAAGAGAGCCGGAAATTTCCACAGGAGCCAGAGTATCTACCGCCAGAATATCGGTAATGCGAATATCCTCTTCCCCTGTTTTTGCCACGTCTTCCATACTTGTTTTAATACGGCTGAGCATATTTCCCACATTTGTATCTCTCTGTCCGTCAATATCCCGGATTTCTCCTGCATTCTGAAGCGTTTCCATGATCACGTCCGCTCCTGCGTCAATATCGACAGAGAGCTCCCTGCTTCCGTGAAAGGTAATCTCTCCTGCAGGGAGGATATTTTCTTTCATATTTCCGTGAGGCGTCTTAATGACAACCGCGCTTCTCTTTCCCACAAGGCTTTTTGCAATGGGGGTAACAGACTTTGTTTCCTCTGCGTCCAGTCCAAGAAGAGTTGCGATTCCATATGGATTGGAAAGCATACGGATACCGGTTCCCGGAAGAGCCACCTCAATAGCCGCAAGTTTCCCTTCCGGTATTTTATGGATATGGCGCACCTCGTCTACAATGGGAATCTGGCGGCTCAGCCTGTTCTCTACAAGAACCGCTTCATCTGCCTGAAGAATCAGCCCTTTTATGGAAAGCTCAGGGATATGCTGATTCAACCTTGCCGCAACCTCCTCATAGGAAAACTTATTTGCTGCAGCCACAATATAAGGCACACCCGGTTTTCCTTTCCAGATGTTTTCCAGAAAAATAAGCTCTCCCACTGCCTCCCCTGCTCCTGCAGGAGTAGAAGGATTGTGTCCTATCATAGAAGATTCCGTAATAATGGTTTCTGTAATCGTCTCCATTGCCGTATCCCCGATAACAGGCGCAGCCTCATTTAAGCGCACAAGACTTAAAGCACTGAAAGGCATATGGATTTTATCCATTGCCTCCTCAAGCGCCGCCTTAATTCCCAGAACATTTGGAAGGGTTCCCTTTGTTCCGGTTGTCATTCGGGAAGCACTGGAGAGAAAACGGAACGTTCCGTTTTCCTCTGTGCCGCCGATACATACTTCAGTTGTGGAATTTCCTATATCAACACCAGCAATTAATTTCAAAGAAGGATTCCCCTTTTTTCATAAATTTCCGCTGCCTCCAGCACAAGCTTTGCACAGTTGGGGGCATGGTATTTTTCAAGAAGCTCCTGTGCCATAAGAAGTAGCTCTCTTTTTGTAGAGCGGTTTGGCCGAAGCTTATTGTACATATTTAAAATTACATCATCAGGAACATTTACGAGCTCGGAGGCGCGTTCAAAATTTGCCTGCATCTGCGGGTTGTCCGCCTCTTTTGCAACCTGTCCCTGTCTCTTCAGCATTTCTGAAGAAATTTTAATATCTTCAGCAGTAACATTTCCTCTTTTTACCTCTTCGAGGGTAATCTGAGAAAGTTTCTTCCCTGTTTTGGAAGCAATGCTCTCTGCCTCATTTTGACCTAAAGGATAATTGCTCATTTTGCGCCCTCCCATACTATCATGCCTTTTTCCGGTTGAAGCTGTTCCGTCTCAATAATATGCATAAGAGCAGCCTTGACCTGGAATTTTGCACGTACCATCGGGTCATTTGTACATTCAATTGGCGTTACCTTTTCCCCTTTTACATACTTCGCTGCATTTCTGCCGATTTTTCGATATGTATCAAGGTCCATAAGAGGCGCCTGAGGGAAAAGTTCCAGGTTTGACAGAGGATATAAATCCTTCTGATGAATGACTGTTGTTCCCTTTGACTGGATTCCGATTCCGATTCCGGAACCGGAAAGCTTTGCAGCCTGAAGAGCCATAAAGCATACATCGGAAGTATCCAGGATTTTTACAACGCGGGAGGTCATTCCCTCCTCCTCGATTCCCGCCTGTACGTTTCTTAAAACTTCCTCAAGAGGAATTCCGCAGATGGTAGCGCGGATTTCCGTCTGAAAAGCAGCTCCCACCCCGATTACGATTTCCTTGGGGTCTGTTCCCTGAGGCGCTTTTTCTGCTCCTTCGTAGGAATGCATAGGGCGCATTCTTGTTTTTCCTGCAAGGGTTTCCCCTTCGCTGTTATGGGGCTGCGGCTGGTTTCCCTGCAACTGCTCCACAACGGCTTTTGTTATGGCCTGTATCAGTTGTTCATTTAATTCCATTGTACAGCCTCCTAAAAATCATTTGCGTCAATTCTGTGAGGAATCGCTTTAATTTCCTCCCAGCGTTTGCCAGTCACACGGTATCCTGTTCCAGGTCCCATGTAATCATTTGGAGTATTTACACCGGACATTACCTGGAAATGTTCATCCAGAATCGCAGCCGTGTGCATATAATCTCCGATTACACGCTGTTTCAGCATATTCAGAATATTTTCTGCAAGTTTTGTAAATCCGCTTTCTGCAAGGGCTTTTACAACATCAATGCCGGTAATTCCCCTCTTCATCATATCATCCGCTGCCATGAGGTCAGATGCCACATCTCGCTTTAAGGTATCTTTGCTTCCGTGTGCATAAGCCACAGTCTCTACCTGCTCATCTGTCACCTCTGTAAGCCCGAGATATTTAAAGACAGCCTGCACTGCTTTTCCTGCCTCCCGGCGAACACGGAGCACTTCCTCCTCTGTTACGGGGCGAAGACCGCCGTCTACCTGCATATCTCTCTGTAGTACGTTGTAGTCGTCAAAATCTTCTGCATCAAAGTTGGAGCCGGCAAACATATTGTCGTAGTTCGGCTCTGCCGCATACCCGGAGAAGATAAAGTCTGTACCAGGCATAAACTGAAGCATAGTACGCGCTGTACGGCGCATATCGGAGTTGGAAAAGCTCTGGTCATTTGAAGAAGCACATTCCAGTCCGAGAAGAGCCGCTACAAGGTTTTCTCCGATAATCTCACGAATACCGGATGGAACACTGGCAGTTACTCCTACACAGCTTACAGAACCATTCTGAATTCCCTGAGAACCTGCTCCCTTTGTCACATAAAGACAGCGGCATTCCAGATAAAGCATAGATTTCTTTTCGCTGCTTCCCATTAATACCTCTGAGCCGGAACCGGAGGTAAAGCGAACCTTCAATCCTCTTGATGCGTATGCTGAGTTTAAAAATGCCTTGGAGTACGGAGTATCATCTCCGTCTACAAATACTTTTTCTGTTCCGTATACGGAAAGTGTTTCTGCGTATGTGGTAAGACCACGAATACCAAGTTCAAGTTCTGTAGCTTCCTCTGCGGAGCACTGTGTCAGAACACCGGGGCGTCCCACCTGGGAGCCAATCAGAAGAGCCATTGCGCTCATTGGTGCATAACGTGCCACACCCATCGTTGTTTCTTCTTCGCTGAAACCGCGGAGAGCACCTTCTGCAGCATCGGCTGCAATCTGCACCGGATCATCTTTTAAGTTTGTAATATGAGCCTGATTTCCCGGAATTTTTCTGGCACGCATTTTCTGCATACCCATCATCATTTCCACTACATTTAAGTAGTTGATGACTTCCACCATTTTTGCCGGGGTAATTCCTGATACAATTTCAAGAATTTCTTTTCTTGATGTATGAATGTCTACAATCTTTCTTGCAATTTCAAGAGAGGGAATTGCCATAGAAGCCTCTGCTCTGTCTGTCCGGATTGCGTAATCTGCAATAAACTGATCAAGAAAATCGAAATCTTCTCTTTTCTTTCCGTCCAGTTCTGTGATCACTCCATTTTCCACTCTGACAGAAGGCTCCGGATCATACGGGCTTTTCATTGCCACAAACCCCATCTCCGGCCATTCATCTATAAAACCATCTTTATTTACAGCTCTTTTATCAAGAGCTTCAATTCGTTTTGATCTTTTCATAGTTTTTACCTTTTATCACGCTTTTTAATACAGCCCGGCAGAATTGCCGGGCTGCCTGTCTCCCTAGAATGACCACAACTTCGTATAGATTTTTACAATATCTTCCTTAGTCGGAACTCTCGGGTTATTCACTGTGCAGGCATCTGCCAGTGCTGCGTCTGCCATTTTATCAATTGCCGCAAAATACGCATCAGGAGTGATCGTTCCAAGCTCCTGTATTGTAAGCGGGATGTTCATTTCTTTCTGCATGAACTGAATCCAGTTCACAAGAGAACGAACTGTCATTACTTTATTGTAATTACTCAGACCCAGAGTATGGGCGATATTAGAATATCTCTTCACTGCCGGAAGATATTCCTTCTGGCTCTTGCTGTGCTTATTAATATCTGCATTAAATTCCACAATATGAGGAAGGAGCATGGCATTTGCACGTCCGTGCGGAATGTGGAACATAGCTCCCAGCTGATGTGCCATGCTGTGTGTGATTCCAAGACCTGCCGTGTTAAAGGAAAGCCCTGCAAGACAGGATGCCACGTGCATTTTCTGACGGGCATGCATATCGCTTCCATCCAGATATGCACGAAGAAGAAATACACCGCAGATTTCAATTGCTTTCTCTGCAAGCGCAGAGGAAAACTCATTATGTGCTGTACTCACATAAGACTCCAGCGCATGTGTAAATACATCCATACCTGTATCTGCTGTAATAGCAGGCGGAACACTTTTTACAAGTTCTGCATCAAGGATTGCTTCGTCCGGTGTCAGACTTTCTGCTACGAGAGGATACTTCACATGTGCTTCTGTGTCATTTACAACTGCAAAAGAAGTAACTTCTGAACCTGTTCCGCTTGTTGTAGGAACAGCGATCAGCCCCACTTTTCCATAATTGTTTATTTTTAATGCAAATTCCCGAATAGCTTTTGAGGAGTCAATGGCTGATCCTCCTCCTACTGCCACGATCGCCTCCGGCTGATACTGGAGGAATTTCTTCACGCCTGTTGCAATCTTCTCTACAGGAGCGTCGGGAACTACATCACAGAAAATATCAAATTCAATTCCTGCACTTTCCAGAGGTGCAGTAATCAGGTCTATCATTTTACTCTGTACAACAAAAGGGTCTGTAATCACAAGAACCCTTTTATATGGAATTTCTTTCAGTCGTTCCAGAGCATTCGTGCCAAAATGGATGGCAGTTTTCATTTCAAAGGTATTCATATCAACTGCTTCCTTTCTTTCGCTTCAGACAGAATACAGGCACTCCACTCCCAATTCCTGGAAATATTTCATCCACTTGTCAGAAGGTTTTCTGTCTGTCACTACTACGTTTACATCCTTCATACTTCCTCCCACAGAAAATGAAGTCTGATCAAACTTTGTACTGTCCACTACAAGAATCTTCTTTCTTCCGGAAGCCATCATCGCTTTCTTGACATAGGCGAAAGATTCCTGAGATTCCATGATTCCCCACTCTCTGTCGAGGGCTTTACAGGAAAAAATTGCTTTATCCACATAATAGGAACGGATTGCTTCCTCTGTTCTTGAACCGAGAAATGCAAGATACCCGTCTTTCATCACGCCTCCTGTGGAAATAATATTCCATCCGGAAACGTCAGAAAGCTCCAGAAGGATTTCCATAGAATTTGTTATCACAGTCAGCCGTTCTTTATCCTTTAATGCTTTTGCCACAAAAACAGCAGTTGTGCTGGCATCCAGAAAAATATGATCGCCTTCGTTTACAAGAGAAGCAGCGAGTTCTGCCATTTTCTGTTTGCCTGCCACGTTCTGATTTTTTCGAACATTAAATGGGAGGTCAATGCTGAAATCCTCATTAATCACGGCTCCTCCATAACTTTTTATGGCAAGCCCTTCTTTTTCCAGCTTATCCAGGTCACGCCTTATGGTCTCCTCCGAGACACTGTAAAGCTGACTCAGCTCACTGACTACAACTCTTTTTTCTTCCTGAAGCTTTTCAAGAATAAGATTTCGTCTTTCTAAAGCCAGCATGATACCCGCCTCCTTAAAAGTATCTTTTTATTTTTAAAGGAGACTGTCCATCATGCGTTTATCCGGATGTGCAATTACGGAAGAATCCAGATACATACCCTTAGATGCCACAAATTCCTTTGCTCTTTCGATAGAAGCCTCTACTGCGGATACCTCACCAGTAAGAAGCATATAGGATTTTCCACACATACCTTTTGCAATACGAAGCTCAATCAAATCTACAATCGCTGTCTTCGCAGCCTGGTCTGCCGCCTCAATGATAGAAGCTACATCATATGTTTCCAGGATGCCAAGCGCGCTGATTGATTCTACATGAGTAGTTCCGTAAATTGCCGGAAAAATGGATTCGTGAGGATTACCCAGTACGAAGCTGTCAATACACTTATCTTCATATGTTGTGACTGCTGTATCTACGGCAGCCTTGACCGCACTTAAATCGCCGGTAATAATTGCAATATATTTACCCGGACACACGGTCTGTGCCTCCACGATCTCTACCTCAGATGTTTTTACCATAGCATCTGCAGCAGTAATACCGGTGGCTGTAGTTTTAAATTCAATCATTCCGATTGCTTTACTCATAATCTGTACGTCCTTTCTACTTTGCTGCAATTACAACATGGCGGTCTGTCACTTCTGTTACCTTACCGCAGATTGTTGCATGAATTCCTACGCTAAGTCCCTGAGCCGGCTCTGCAATCATCTGACCTCTTGTAACCTCGTCACCGACTTTTACAATCGCCTTTGCAGGTGCACCGATATGCTGGCTTAACAGAATCTTAACCTTCGGTACTGCTACAAGTGTCTCATCCATAGGAGCGTCTTTGTCATATTTTGTCAGACCAAGACGTGCCATCAGACGTTCTTCCGGCACTTTACGGTATTCTCTTGACTCTCTTATAGGTGCAGGCTGCACACCCTGCGGAGGTTTCACACCGGCTTTTCTAAGTCCTGCTTTCATATCAGCAAGAAGTGTTCTCGGAGCAAGACTCTGAGGACAGGAATACATCTCACATACACCGCAGGAACTACAGAAACTTGCATCTATATATGGATTCAGATCACGGAAATCTCCATTTGATGCTGCTCTCATAAACAGAGCCGGATCAATCGGATGTCCAAGTCCGTTTCTCGGACAAAGATCTGTACATGTATTACACTGACAGCAGATTGATGCTGCTCTCTTTAAATCTATGGAAGAAGTTCTCTGCTTCTTCGCCACAATTACATGATCTTTTGGAAGAACCAGAATCGCATTTGTTGTCTTTGTTACCGGCTCGGAACCGCTTCCAATACGTCCCATCATGGGACCGCCGATAAAGTAAACCGGATCTTTTACAGTTACGTTTCCTGCCTGAGCTACTACATCGTCCATTGTGCATCCAAGAGGAACGCGAACCGTAACCGGATTGCTTACTTCCGCTACAACAGACACATATTTATCTGTTACCGGTTTCTGTTTCTCCACTGCACGATAGATATTGTAAATTGTTTCTACGTTAAATACGGCAACTCCCTGTTCAATAGGAAGTCCGCCAGGTCTTACTACTCTGCCTGTGGCTTCGTAAATAAGAACAACTTCATCTCCCATCGGATACACTTCTTCAAGAAGATGAATCCTCATTTTGGGAAATTCTTCAATATGCTGCTGAAGAGCAGCAACTGTCTGTACATAAGATTTCTTAATTCCAATAATGGCCTCAGAAGCCCCTACTGTCTCTGCTACCATATTGAATGTTTTCATAATTTCATATGCGTGCTTTTCTAATAACTGTCTATGCAGCTTCAGTAAAGGTTCGCACTCTGCACAGTTCATAAGAATAGTATTTGCCTGGTCGCTGATTTTTACATATGTAGGGAAACCTGCACCACCAGCTCCTACCACTCCGTTTTCCTGTATGATTTTCTGTAATTCTTTGATTTCCATGGCGTTACTCCAATCCCGCGCCGTCGTCAACGATACCTACAATCGCTGCATCCACTGGCGCTGTTTCTACGCCGCAGCCAATTCTTGCTGCGCTTCCCTGTGCCACCAATACATATTCACCGATTCCCGCACCGATAATGTCGATGGCGACAATCTGGCTTAAATCTGCTTTCATATGATGTACTGGCTCTACAATCATGAATTTATTACCTATAAGTTTTTCACTTTTTCTTGTGGAAACAATACTGCCCACAACTTTGCCTACAATCATATGAGCCTCCGCGTTTTCTCTTTAATCCTCCATTGCCGGCAGCTTTCGCCGCCGGCTCTGTATGGAGGAATATTCATTTATTATTTAATAATTGTAACTGTATTGCCTGTGGCAATCTGTGCTGCATTTGCTTCGTCTGTATCAATATGCATTTCCAGAGTAAAGCTGTCGTCCACACGGATTTTCACATGATTGAAAATTGTTCCGCGTTCATTGTCTGCTTTTACAGAAACAATGTCGCCATCTTTCACACCAGCTGCCTGAGCATCTTTTGGAGACATATGAATGTGACGCATTGCCACAATACAGCCCTCTTTCAGGTAGAGCGCACCTTTCGGTCCTACAATGGCAATAGGAGCACTGTCTTTGACATCTCCGGATTCACGCACCGGAACCTTCATTCCAAGTTTGATAGCATCTGTCGCAGATACCTCAACCTGTGAAGCCTTACGAACAGGTCCGAGAATACGTACATTTTCAATGGCACGGAGCTTCAGTCCCACAATCGTGACTGTCTCGTTGGAAGCAAACTGTCCGCCCATCAGCTCTTTTTTCTTTGTAAGCTGATACCCTGGTCCGAACAGCGCTTCTACGTGCTCCTGTGTCAGGTGAATGTGTCTTGCGGAAACTCCGATAGGCACAACGTATCCGCTGCCCGTATCTTCTTTCTGATTGATTGCCTGAAGTACCATTCTGGTAATCAGTTCGATATTATTTGTTTCCAAGAATACACCCGCTTTCCGTGACTGTTTTATCAGTCCAGTTAATCAACGTAAATTATTTTAAAACCGGAAGGATTTTCTCTACGTCTGTGTGTGGTCTTGGGATTACGTGTGTTGCTACAAGCTCTCCAAGTCTGGATGCTGCTGCGCTTCCGCTTTCTACTGCAGATTTAACTGCTCCAACGTCTCCGCGAACCATAACTGTTACAAGACCGGAACCGATTTTCTCTGTTCCTACTAATGCTACGTTTGCTGCTTTACACATCTGGTCTGCTGCCTCGATTGCTGCTGTAAGACCTCTTGTTTCTACCATTCCTAATGCTTCCTGTGTCATGACTTTTTCCTCCTTATGATTTGCTGAATTTTCAGCCTGAACCTTTGTCTCTGCGGTCTTTCTTGCCGTTCTTCTTGGAGCGGCTGCCTTTTTAGGGGCTGTTCCTGATGCTGTTGTTTTTTTCTCTTCAGCCATATTTCATCCCCCTGTTATTCTTTGTTTTTCCACCGACTTGCGCTTAATTCCACCAGTTTGACGATTTCCTCGTGAGGACGGGCAATCACCGCATAGCTTGCCGGCTTTTTAATCGCGCCTTCCACTGCAGCGTTCACTGCCGCCGTCACTGCCGCAACATCGCCTTCCACAATAATGGTCACCAGTCGTCCGCCCAGCTTACGTTCCCATGACGCCAGCTCAACGTCTGCAGTCTTACACATAATGTCAAGGGCATTCACTGCCGCAACCACACCTGTGATTTCTATAAAACCATATGATTTACTCATGAGCGAACTCCTTTTATTTTTTAAATCGCTTTAATTAAATAGAAGGCAGAATCTTTTCTACATCTGTATGAGGTCTCGGAATTACGTGTGTTGCTACAAGCTCTCCAAGTCTGGATGCTGCTGCGCTTCCGCTTT
>ERZ1108166.832-NODE-832-length-15668-cov-4.028694_pt1 | contig 15668 bp, 15 predicted proteins | sample MGYA00403702_ERZ1108166 | MGnify/ENA primary metagenome ERZ1108166 (study PRJEB35170, sample SAMEA104062401) | human gut metagenome | biome: human gut; feature: human-associated habitat; material: faeces | place: Denmark | collected 2012-05-01 ...
ATATATTCATCTGCATTCAATTTTCTCACTCTTTTCCACTCTTTATATTGTAAATTTTCAAACCCATAATTAAGAACATTTTCATAATCCAACCTGCAATTATATCTTTTCTTTACATGAAAGTATTTATCATATACTTTATCAATTTCAGATTTTAATACCGGGTTTACTGTTGTCTCGTCCGAACGAGTCATAAACATTGCAAGATAACCTCCTGGTTTTAGCATCCTATATATTTTTGTAAATGCTATTTCTTCAGGAATCCATTGTATGGTAGCAGCCGAATAAACTAAATCATATGTGTTTTCATTAAAAGTATAATTCTCAAAGTCCGCATTCACAATGTGGAAGTTGTGCATGTGTCCAAACTTATCTTTCATAAAAGAAGTAAAATTTTCTCCAAGCTCAATTCCTGTATAATCACACCCTGTCATTAATATAGGTTCTGTAGCCTGACCGGTTCCAGGTCCTATTTCAAGCACTTTCTTTTCTGAATTTAATCCGCATACCATTTCTAACTCCTGAAATAACTCTTTACAATATCTTGGTCTATACTTATCAAAGCTTTCTGGTATTTTATCAAATGTTTTACGAAAATCCATCATCTTTCCCCCTATTCGTGAACATTCCAGTATTCAAGCCCAAGGATGCTCTCCCTCTCGCAAATCTGTACAAGGCTGCCTTCTTCTGCACTCTCAAACAAATTTCTTGACACTGTCATATCCATATTTTCTCCTTTATAATTTCCTGAAATATAATAATCCGTTCCTCCTCTCGAAGAACTGCTCTCTCTTTTTCCTGTTACAATCATAGGCACATGATTGGATTTTTCTGTTGTAAGCAGATAATTAACAGGAAGAGTAATGGTAAATCCTATTGACAGACCTGCAAGGATAACAAAAACAATTCTTCCCTTTGAGCTTTCTTTTGCAAAGAAAAGAATTTTTATAAAATAAGGAATCAAGAGAAATGCTGCAAAAATCCCTGCATAAGTAAACAATTCTCCGTCTGTAACATTAAACATATCCGTAACGGCAAGACATGCCAGAAGCGCCAGTACTGCTCCTCCCCAGGGAATGACAAGAGTGTAGGCATCATTTTTCTTTTTTCCTGACTTTTCTATGTATGCTCTCGGGTAGAGGTAAATATAAAGAAACCAGACAAAAAGAAGAACAGACACCCAGCCTGCCACCATATATTTTGCGCCTGCAAAAAAGATAAGAATTACAAAAGCAATCAAAATCCAGCCTAAAATTTTAAGACGCTTCTGCTGTCTTTTTACCTCTTCCTCTGTACAGACCTTTTTTGTTCTCTCTGCTTCTTCTTCTCTGTTCCAATTTGTAAGATAGGCAGATTTTTCATACCATTTTAAAGCCTTTCTCGTCTTTTTATCACAGGATTCTTCTCCCACAAAATCCTTCTCGGAAAGAGAGATGCCTTTCTTTTTCAGAAATAAAAGAGCTTCTTCTGCCCCTAGCATATTCATCTCAAAAGATGCCAGTCTTTCTCCTTCTTTTCCCAAAACCGCAATTCGGGTTTCTCCCGCCCGTTCTATGAAAAGCAGACGCCGTATTTCTGCATATGGATATACCTTTTTCTTTCCGAGGACAGAATACACTGTAAACTCTTTATAAGAAAATTCCAGACGCCTTCTAAAATAAGATAAAAACACATACAATCCCAGGCACACAAAAGGCAGGATAAAAACAGAAATAGCTACAAAAACCGCCGCTCCTGAATGCTCCGATATTGCCGAAAAAAGCGCTGCCAGATACATGATTCCAAAAAACAACGTGCAGACACCCCCGACTCTCAGCACAACCTTCCGTTCTCTCACAACTACATTCTCCATATAGTTCCTCTCTTTCTCCATTTCATATATCTCAATTTTATCATTTCTATATAAATGAAGCAAGAATTATATTCTGTTTTTATCAGTTTTGCACAAATACAAAAGGCGAAAAAAGCCCGGCCAAAGCATAAGCTTCAACCGGGCTTTCCACATCTTTTAACGATTATCCCAAGGAAAATATTACCATATCTTCTTTTATTTTTCACGTTTTTTCCTTCGTGAAAATTCGAGATTTTTCACAAACCTTTTCATAAAAATAACTCCGGTTCATTTTCGATTAAATCTTCTGCAAGATATTTTGCGTCCATATTCTCTATTCCATATCGCCCTTGTTCTATCTGTTCAGCCAGCTTACTGGAATAATAGACATCAAAGGCTTTTCTCAACTCTATTCCTTTTATTTCCGCTATTGTATAAATAATATTCTCTTCCAGATTTTGTTTATACACCTCTTCCAGATTCTTTTTATTTACCATGTATTTCCACCTCATATGCTTTCTGAAACGTAATTACGTGGTCTAATGTTTCCTGACTCAAAAGACAATACTCGAAAGTTACTCCAATCATCAGACATTTCATAAATATTAACGACTGCTGTTTTTTCTTGTCTCATACCTTTACGAACAGCCCATTTTTTCGCCTGATTTTCAAAGCTTGTAATGTAAAAACCTTTTCCGAAGTCTAAATATTTCTTCGAATGAATCACATCTGGTTTTTCAATTATTTCTGTTGAGCCATGATAAACTATCATACATTTCCCCCTTTTTCCCTCACAAACTCTGTTATATCTTCTATCAGATATTCTTTTCCCTGCGTGTGAAGCACATCATAACAGCCAATAATATAATTATCCAAGATTCCTGTCGAATTTAAGATTTTATACACTTCAGCCGGGGACATTTTCCATTTATCGGCAAGACTATATAATATAAAAATTGAAAAATTTAATTCCTTTTTCTCACACATCATCTTCCCTCCCTGAAATACCAGTGTTTCACATAATTATTTTATTTGTTTGCCCCGTCTGATATACGTACCTGCCTTTTCTTTTATCACTTCCCCATTTTCCACTACAAGATTTCCTCTCAAAAAGACTTTGTCAATATCTCCATGAATGGCAAAGCCTTCAAACGGGTTATTGTCTGTATTGTATCCATGTGTTTTTGCAGAAATTACGCTCTCTTTTTCCGGATCAAAAACTACAATATCTCCGTCGCTTCCTTCTAAAAGCGCACCTTTTCTCGGATATACTCCATAAAGCTTCGCCGGATTTTCACTTAACAGGCGGCACATCTGCTCCACTGTAATTTTTCCTTCACGTACACCATACGTATAGAGAAGTGTTCCTCTTGTCTGTACTCCCGGAAGACCTCCCGGAATCTTTGTAAAATCATCTTTCCCCATTGCTTTCTGCTCCAGGGTAAAGCTGCACTGGTCTGTTGCCACTGTCTGAATCTCCCCTTTTGCCAGCGCCTCCCAAAGACAATCCTGATCCTCTTTTTTTCGAAGAGGCGGCGCACAGACATATACGGCTCCTCCAAAATCCGGTTTACTGTACGCACTGTCATCAAGAAGAAGATACTGGGGGCATGTCTCTGCAAACACAGTCTGTCCCTTTTCTCTTGCCTTTAGAATTTCCTCATATGCTTTTTTGTTTGTGAGATGGACAATCATAACAGGAGCTCCCGCCTCTTTTGCAATCACAAGAAGACGATGTACCGCTTCTGCCTCCATAGTATCCGGACGTACAAGAGGATGGTTTTCCGGTCCAAGACGTCCTTCTTTTTTTGCTTCTTCAATAAGGGCGTCAATCACTCCTGCATTTTCACAATGCACCCCGGCAAAACAGCCGCATTCATTTAGTTTTTTCAGAATTTTATATAAATCCCTGTCCTCCACCATCATGGCAGGATATGTCATATACAGCTTAAAGCTGGTAATCCCTTCCTCTATCATATCCTGAACTTCTTTTTCTGTTTTTTCATTCCATTCCACAATCGACATATGGAAGGAATAGTCGCAGGAGCATTTTCCATCTGCTTTTTTATGCCATTTATCAAGACCTTCTTTTAAGGTATGGCCTCCTTTATCCTGAGATGCAAAATCAATGACAAATGTTGTTCCGCCTAAAATAGCAGCCTTTGTTCCTGTTTCAAAATCATCTGCAGTTACAGTCCCCGCTACTTCCAAATCAAAGTGGGTATGTCCGTCAATAAATCCCGGAAACAGAAGTTTTCCTTCCACATTGATTTCCTCTGCGCCTTCCTCCTCAATATGCGGCGCAATTTTTACGATTTTTTCCCCTTTTATAAGAATATCCTGTTTCTCTGTTCTCTCTCCTGACACAAGAGTTCCGTTTTTTAGTAAATATTTCACAAAAAAGCCCTCCCATCTTCTTCTTTTTTTCAAATATATCACTTTTTGCATAATACATCAAGAATCCCTTCCCATATATTCACAACTTTTATAAGGTTTCTCTAATTTTTTTGTAAAATATCTTTTTATTTTCTTTTTGGTATGATATAGTGAAGAGAGAAATAAATACGGAGGTGTAAAAATGGGACGACTTACCATGCTGAAACAGCTTGCAAAGGGAATTGCCTCCCAGTTTGGTCCGGACTGCGAAATCGTGATTCACGACCTGAAAACAAAAGAGCCGGAGCATTCCATTGTTTTTATTATAAACGGAGAGGTGACTAACCGAAATGTAGGAGACGGTCCTTCCAACGCTGTTTTTGACGCAATTCGGGGAAAAGAAAAAAACGAAGAACTGAAAGACCATACCGGGTATCTGATGAAGACCTCCGACGGAAAAATTTTAAAGTGCAGCACCTTCTATATCCACGATGATGACGGAAGCCTTCACTATGTATTCGGTATTAATTATGACATCACGAGACTTACCATGATTGACACAGCTCTTCACGCTCTTGTTACCCCGGAAAACAAAGAGGAAAAACCAAGGGAAATCACCCGCAATGTAAATGACCTTTTAGACCATCTTATTGAAGAATCTGTCGCACTTGTAGGAAAACCCGTAGCGCTTATGAACAAAGATGATAAAGTAACTGCCATTCAGTTTTTAAATGATGCAGGCGCTTTTCTTATTACAAAGTCAGGTGATAAAGTTGCCAGCTATTTTGGCATTTCCAAGTACACGCTTTACAGCTATATTGATGTAAATAAATAGAAGGGAGATTTTATTATGAATCAGGAATTATACAACGAGGCAGTGCGCTCCAACATCCTCTCCAGGCGCCTTATTGAACAGCTTCTGGAAAGCATGAACTACAGCTCCATTTCCTTTATTAACTGGACCGTGGAGGTTTTGAAAGTTATCCGCACACGTCTGGAGCGCGGAGACAAAATCACAGATGAAGTCTCCTCTGTCACTTATACCCTTGATTCTTTCCATGATTTTGTAAAAAAGAATTTTTCTTCTTATATTGAAAGCCAGGTTTTTGCAGAACCTTCCAAAGCAGAAAAAATCTACTTTTCTCTGGAACCCTGTGAGGACGGATACAGCCTTGTCATGGCTGATTCCTCTAAAAATAAAACATACGAATGGATTTCCAGTTTAAGCGAGAGATTTTCACTTGTTCAGATGAGCGCCACAGGAATTGTGTATCTGAAAGACGTAAAAACAAATACATATCAGCCGTTTATTTCTGAAAATGGTAAATACTGCAGATACAATAAAGCAACCGGTCATATTACGGAGATTGTCTGAAAAATGAGGAGGGCACGCGCCCTCCTCTATCTTTTTTATCTCTTACTTCTTCTGTTGTTCATATGCTTCCTTCAGAGTTTCATTCAGCTCTTCCTTCTGATAAACATATTTATTGCGAAAAGCTTTCTGATAATAGCCAAAATCATCATACACTACGCCGTCTATGGTGTCTTTTCCTTCCATATATTCCATTCTCACCCTGTTGTCAAACCGGAAGATTATCATGGCATTTAACACCCAGTCGTTTTGAGAGCGTATTAAATCTTCAAATTCATATCCCGATGCAGAACAGATTTTTACATATTCCTCATAATTTGGAGACTTCTGAAAATCCGATATATATTTCTCAGTCTCCTGAATCAATTCCTCTTCTGTAGGATAAAACCCTTCTTGCTTCGCATATTCATGAAGCATCCGACTCTGTTCCTGACTGATTAAGGCATTCACACCCTGCACGCTGAAATCGGCAAAAGGATGAGCGTCTGCTCCAACATCAACCACATTAATAATGCTGGTAATGAACTCTGCATTTTCGTAAAACTCCCCGTCGCCTGTCTGCATATACCAGTTGTCATTCTCCTTAAAAAAATGGAAAATATCTTTCTGCCCGTCCTCATGTATCAGAAGAATTGCAAGAAAATCATCTCCCCGTTGAAGAGACTTCTGGCTTTCTTCATCTGCCAAAGTTACGGTTTCCAGTCCGCTTAAAATTTCTTCAAGCTCTTCCTGTCTCACGTCCATCCGCATAGTTCCCAACTGATACTGTACAATGTCATCTGGATTTTCAATTACAATGCCATTCGCTTTTACATCCTCGCTTTTCACACCGGTTAAAAAGCAAAGGCTTAAAAATAAGGCGGCAGTTATTATTATTTTTTTCCTTTTCATTTGTACCCCCTGTTCTTTACAAGTTCCTACAAAGTTCCGGTCTGTAAACTTCCCATTGGAATCACCGCCTCTCTTTTTTATTTTAACTTGTGCACAAACAGACCGCTTCGAAGCTTCGGCTCAAACCAGGTAGATTTGGGAGGCATCAGCTTGCCCTCATCCGCAATCTTCATAATGTCTTCCATTTCTACCGGGAACATGGCAAATGCGACGCCTCCTGTCTCATCTGCCATTTCCTGAAGTTTTTTCAGTTTCATATTTCCCCCTGCAAAGCGAAGACGCTTATCTACTGCAGGCTCCTCAATTCCAAGTACAGGTCGCAAAACCTTATCCTGAAGAATGGATACGTCAAGCTGCGCAATCTCGTCTTTATTTTCATAAATGTCCTTCCATGCTTTTAAATGATACCACTGTCCTCCTGTGTACATCCCCATACAGTGCTTCTCTACCGGCTTACACGGAAATCCCGGCATCAGCATCAGTTCAAAATTAAACTTCAAACTGCCAATAAACGCTTTTTCCGTAATGCCGTTTAAATCCGTCACAATACGATGATAAGGAAGAATCGTAAGCTGCTCACATGGAAATACAACCGAAAGAAAGTAATTAAATTCCTCTTCTCCTGTATAATCCGGATTTTCCTCCCGGTATTTTAATCCTGTCTTTACAGCAGAAGCCGCCCGGTGATGCCCGTCTGCAATATAAAGAGACGGAATCTTTCCAAATTCCTCTTCTGCCATTTTTATTTCTTCTGTCTCATCAACAATCCATACTCTGTGAGTAATCTCATCTTCCGCTGTAAAATCATAAACCGGTCTGTGGGTCTGTTTCCAGCTTTCAAGAAGCATAAGAAGCTTCTCTGTATAACGGCAGGTAAGAAATACAGGACTTGTATTGACGCAGCAAACTTCCATATGCCGGATTCTGTCCTTTTCTTTTTCTGTCCTTGTAAGCTCATGACGCTTAATCACACCGTTTTGGTAATCGTCAATAGAGCAGCAGCCCACCAATCCCGTCTGAGACTTTCCTTTTCTGATTAGCTCATAAATATAAAAACATCTTTTTTCTTCTTCTATGAAAGTTCCCTCTTTTATCATTTTCTGAAGATTTTCTTCTGCTTTTTTGTATACCGCCTCATCATACATATCCATCTCTTTTGGACAGTCAATCTCTGCCCTCTCTACATGTAAAAAAGAATCCTGATTGGATTTTCCCAGCGTATACGCCTCCTCACGACTTACTACATCATATGGAAGAGATGCCACACGGGACGCCTTCTCCGGTGTTGGCCTCAATGCCTGAAATCCATGAAATACTGCCATAATAACCCCTCCTCATCCTTCAAAAACTTCCTTAAATTTCCTTTCAGTATATCACAAATCCACCTTTACAGCAATGAATTGTTAAGCTCCTAATTATTTTTGGAAAAACCTAAAAATTTTTGTATTTTCTTATTGCAAAATCGTATTTTTATGGTATGATAGAGATAAGAAATGAAATTTTTTCTGAGAGAAGGAGGTTCCCATTTATCATGACAAAAGGATTAAAATGGATTACCAATGAAGTGCCAAAATCAGAGGATTCTTATCTGGAGCTGATGTCTGAAGAGAACGTAAAAAAAGCAAACGAATTTCATAAAAGCTTTCCTCAATACAGTGTCACTCCTCTGAAAAAATTAAGCGCGCTTGCAGAATACCTTGGGGTAAAGGGCATTTACTGTAAAGATGAATCCTACCGTTTCGGATTAAATGCTTTTAAGGTTCTGGGTGGTTCTTACGCAATGGGTCGCTACATAGCAAAAGAGCTTGGCAAAGATATAAGCGAGCTCCCATATAACGTACTTTCTTCTGAAAAACTCCGTGAGGAATTTGGTCAGGCAACATTCTTTACCGCAACAGACGGAAATCATGGAAGAGGCGTTGCCTGGGCAGCAAACCGTCTGGGACAGAAGGCAGTTGTACGTATGCCGAAAGGCACTACAAAAACACGTTTTGACAACATTGCAAAAGAAGGCGCAGTTGTTACTATCGAAGATATGAACTACGATGACTGTGTAAGAATGGCTGCTGCAGAGGCAGCAAAAACAGAGCACGGCATTATTGTACAGGATACCGCATGGGAAGGATATGAAGAAATCCCGTCATGGATTATGCAGGGCTACGGTACTCTTGTAAGAGAAGCAGATGCTCAGTTAAAAGAAAATGGAGTAGAACGTCCTACTCACGTATTTGTACAGGCAGGCGTTGGTTCATTGGCAGGTGCAGTTGTAGGATATTTCGCAAATAAATACCGTGAAAATCCACCTGTTATGGCTGTATGTGAAGCGAGTGCCGCAGATTGCCTCTACCGCTCTGCTGTTGCTAAAACAGGCGGTCTTGTAAACGTTACAGGAGACCTTCAGACTATTATGGCTGGTCTTGCCTGCGGCGAAGGCAATACCATCGGCTGGGATATTCTGAAAAACCATGTGACTGTATTTGCATCCTGTCCTGACTGGATGAGCGCAAAAGCAACCCGCATCTACGCAAATCCACTTGAGGGAGACCCACATATTGTATCCGGGGAATCCGGTTCTGTTCCTCTTGGACTTTGCTACACTGCTCTTCACGATGAAGACGCAAAAGATTTAAAAGAAGCATTAAAGCTTGACGAAAATTCAGTTGTTCTTGTTATTTCCACAGAAGGAGATACCGATCCTGTCCGCTACAAAGAAATTGTATGGGATGGTCTTTACGGAACAGAGGAATCTTTAAGCAAATAATGATATATCAGGGAGGTTTTTATTATGGATTACGCAAAAATTAATGAAGCTGCAAAAAACTATGAAGCAGATATGACAAAGTTCCTTCGGGACCTTGTAAAAATTCCGGGAGAAAGCTGCGGTGAAAAAGGTCACATCATGCGCATCAAGGAAGAAATGGAAAAACTGGAATTTGACAAAGTGGAAATCGATCCTATGGGCAATGTTTTAGGATATATGGGAACAGGCAAAACTCTCATCGGATTTGATGCCCATATTGATACCGTAGGAATCGGAAACAGAGACAACTGGAATTTCGACCCATACGAAGGCTTTGAAACAGAGGAAGAAATCGGCGGACGCGGAACTTCCGACCAGATGGGCGGTATTGTTTCCGCTGTATACGGCGCAAAGATTATGAAAGACTTAAATCTTCTCAATGATAAATTCCAGGTTCTTGTAACCGGTACCGTTCAGGAGGAAGACTGCGACGGTCTTTGCTGGCAGTACATTATCAACGAAGATAAGGTTCGTCCGGAATTTGTTGTATCTACAGAGCCTACAGACGGCGGTATCTACAGAGGACAGCGCGGACGTATGGAAATCCGCGTGGACGTAAAAGGTGTTTCCTGCCACGGTTCTGCACCGGAACGCGGTGACAACGCAATCTACAAAATGGCTGACATTCTTCAGGATGTACGCGCATTAAATGAAAATGACGCAGCAGATGACAAAGAAGTAAAAGGTCTTGTAAAAATGCTGGACGAAAAATATAACCCACAGTGGGAAGAGGCACGTTTCCTTGGAAGAGGCACAGTTACTACCTCCGAAATTTTCTATACTTCCCCAAGCCGCTGTGCAGTTGCAGACTCCTGCTCCGTATCTCTTGACAGACGTATGACAGCAGGCGAAACATGGGAAAGCTGCTTAGATGAAATCCGTGCTCTTCCATCTGTAAAGAAATATGGCGATGACGTTACCGTATCCATGTATGAATACTCCCGTCCGTCCTGGACAGAGCTTGTATACCCGATTGAGTGCTACTTCCCTACATGGGTAATTCCGAAAGACCATAAGGTTACAAAAGCTCTGGAAGAAGCATACACAGGACTGTACGGAACAGAGCGTGTAGGTAATGCAGAGACAGAAGCTATGCGAAAAGCCCGTCCTCTTACAGATAAATGGACTTTCTCCACAAATGGTGTTTCCATTATGGGAAGAAACGGCATTCCATGTATCGGTTTCGGTCCTGGCGCAGAGGCACAGGCTCACGCTCCAAACGAAAAAACATGGAAAATCGACCTGGTAAGATGCGCGGCTGTTTACGCTGCTCTTCCGGGTGCATACTGCAAATAAGAAATAATATATATAAAGTTTATAAAATCACATTGCACAGAAAGGATATAAAAATATGAAAACATTACAGGATTATATTGATAAACTGAACAGCCTGAATTTTAAAGAAATGTACAACAACGACTTCTTCTGGACATGGGACAAAACAGACGAAGAACTGGAAGCAGTCTTTACTGTAGCAGATGCTCTCCGCTTCATGAGAGAAAACAACATCTCCACAAAGGTATTTGAAAGCGGCCTTGGCATTTCTATCTTCCGCGATAACTCTACACGTACCCGCTTCTCTTTCGCTTCCGCCTGCAACCTTCTGGGACTTGAAGTACAGGACCTTGACGAAAAGAAATCTCAGATTGCACACGGAGAGACTGTTCGTGAAACAGCTAATATGGTTTCTTTCATGGCTGACGTTATCGGTATCCGCGATGATATGTACATCGGCAAAGGACATGCTTACCAGAAAGAATTTATGGATGCTGTTACAGAAGGAAATAAAGACGGCATTTTAGAGCAGCGTCCTACTCTTGTGAACTTACAGTGTGACGTAGATCATCCGACACAGTGTATGGCAGATATGCTTCACATTATCCATGAATTTGGCGGTGTAGAAAACTTAAAAGGCAAAAAACTTGCCATGACATGGGCATACTCTCCATCTTACGGCAAACCGCTTTCTGTACCTCAGGGTGTAATCGGCCTTATGACACGTTTTGGTATGGATGTGGTTCTCGCGCATCCTGAAGGATACGACGTTATGCCTGAAGTAGAAGAAATTGCAAGAAAGAATGCAGAAGCAAGCGGCGGTTCTTTCACAAAAACAAACAGCATGGAAGAAGCATTTAAAGATGCTGATATTGTATATCCAAAGAGCTGGGCTCCTTTTGCAGCTATGGAAACACGTACAAACCTTTACGGCGAGGGAGATTTCGACGGCATCGACAAACTGGAAAAAGAACTTCTTGCACAGAACGCACAGCATAAAGACTGGGCTTGCACAGAAGAACTGATGAAGACAACAAAAGACGGAAAAGCTCTGTATCTCCATTGTCTCCCTGCTGACATTACAGGCGTAAGCTGCGAGACAGGCGAAGTAGACGCAAGCGTATTTGACCGCTACCGCATTCCGCTTTACAAAGAAGCAAGCTTTAAACCATACATCATCGCTTCTATGATTCTTCTTTCCAAATTTGAAAATCCGCAGGAGCTTCTGAAAAAACTTGAAGTAAAAGCTGCTCCGAGAATTCTGAAATAATTCTGTCATAATATAAAGGGGCTGTAGCAATACAGCCCTGTTTTTTTCTTTGGGAGGTTTTTATAATGTATAAAAGAAAACGAATTGTAATTGCTCTTGGAGGAAACGCACTTGGAGATACACTTCCGGAGCAGATGAAAGCAGTAAAAACAACGGCAAAAGCTTTGTGCGATTTGATTGAGGAAGGACATCAGGTAGTTGTTGTACATGGAAATGGACCTCAGGTAGGCATGATTAATAATGCAATGGCTGCTCTTTCCAGGGAAGATGCCGCACAGCCAAACACTCCTCTCTCTGTATGCGTTGCCATGAGCCAGGCATATATTGGATACGACCTTCAAAACGCACTTCGGGAAGAGCTTCGCAAACGAGGCTTTATGCGCACTCCTGTTGTAACCGTTGTCACACAGGTCCGCGTAGACCCGGATGACCCTGCATTCGAAAATCCAAGCAAGCCAATTGGTCATTTTCTCACAAAAGAGGAAGCGGAGCATCAGGCTGCAGCTTATGGGCATATTATGAAAGAAGATGCAGGAAGAGGATACCGCCGTGTCGTAGCTTCTCCAAAGCCTGTAGAAATCGTAGAACAGGACGCCATCAACAGCCTTGTAGATGCAAATAAAATTGTAATTTGCTGTGGAGGCGGCGGTATTCCTGTTGTATTAAAAGAGGATCACTTAAAAGGCGCTTCTGCCGTAATTGACAAAGACTTTGCAAGCTGTCTTCTGGCAAAAGAGCTGGATGCAGATATGCTGATTATTCTCACTGCCGTAGAAAAAGTAGCCATCCATTTCGGAAAAGAAGACGAGAAATGGCTTTCCGACCTTACGGTAGAAGAAGCACAGAAATATATTGAGGATGGAGAATTTGCAGCAGGCTCTATGCTTCCGAAAGTACAGGCTGCTGTTGATTTCGCTTCCTCTGCTCCGGGAAGAACCGCTATGATTACTCTCCTTGAAAAAGCAAGGGATGGCATCCACGGAAAAACCGGAACTACCATCCACATCTAAATTCTTTATTTTTCTTTTTTCAGCTCCGGCAATACCGTGGCAAGCATAGTAATAAAGCAGGCGCAGCCGCCAATCAAATTAGATACTGGCTCTGCCCAGAACACCCCGTCTACTCCTAATCCTGCCATATGCGGCAGGATTAAGGTAAGGGGGACTACAATAATCGCCTTTCGAAGAAGGGAAAAAAACGTCGCCTGCTTTGATTTTCCAAGAGCCACAAATACACTTTGTCCCGTAAATTGAAGAGCCATAAAACAAAATCCGAAAAAATAAATATGAAGCGCCGGAATACTTCTTACTACAAGTTGGGGGTCTGTATTAAAAATACGAATAAAGACTTCTGGAATCAGCTTTAAAAGCCCCCATGCAGCAAAGGTATATGTGACGCAGATAACTGTCACAAAACGAATTGCCTGCTTTACACGGTCATATGCCTTTTCTCCGTAATTAAAGCTCATTACAGGAGAAGCCCCGTTTGTAAGCCCCATAACCGGCATGGTACAAATATCTCTTACAGAGCTTAAAACTGTCATAACACCAACGTAAATATCTCCTCCAAATGTCTGCAGGGTAGAATTGCAAACAATCTGTACAAGACTGTTTGTAAAAGCCATAATAAATCCGGATACACCCAGTCCCAAAATACTTTTCACTCTCTTCCACTTCAGCCGGAATGCTTCTTTTTTCAGCTTCAGAACTGCCCTTTTCCCTGTCAAAAACCTCATAACCCATAAAGCAGAAAAAAACTGGGAAAGAATCGTTGCAAGCGCCGCTCCCTGTACTCCCATATGAAACATAAAAATAAAAACCGGGTCCAGAATAATATTTAAAACAGCGCCTATCAGTACGGTAAGCATTCCTATATTGCCAAATCCCTGGCTGTTAATAAACGGATTCATTCCAACAGAAATCATAACAAAAACAGTTCCGAGAAGATAAATCCTCATATATGAACCCGCATAGGGAAATGTGGCATCGCTTGCCCCAAAAAGATATAAAAAAGGTTTATAAAAAATAAACCCGAAGGTCATGAGAATCACTCCTGTATAAACAAGAAGAATAAAAGAATTTCCCATGATTTTCTCTGCCTCTTCTTTATTTCCCCGCCCTCTTTCCATTGCACATAAGGGAGAGCCTCCGTTTCCATAAAGATATGTAAACGCAGTAACAAGGGAAATAACAGGAAAACAAAGACCAACGCCCGTAAGCGCCAAAGTTCCCACTTCAGGAATCCTTCCTATGTAAATCCGGTCTACTACATTATATAAAAGGTTTAAAAGCTGCGCCAATGTAAGCGGAATTGCAACCTCCAGAATATTGCGATATACATTTCCTCTGGAAAAATCTGTCTGATGCGCTCTCAAGGTCTGTCTCCTCTTTTCTTTATTTCTCTGTCATCCATATAATCTATATCTTCCAGTTCTCTTTCACATTCTGGCTGATACACGGCAATATCCATCGGATGACCTTTTAAAATCCGTTTTCCTCCCACATCACCTGTAAGAGAAAAAAGCTCCTCATAGTATCTTTTTGAAAAAATACAGGGATTTCCTTTTTTGTCTCCATTCTGCATACACGCCATGCCTTTTTCTGATTCCCAGAAAACTTCCAGAAGCCCCATCACGCTTTCCCAGGTAAGCCAGGGCTGGTCTGCCACTGTAAAAAGACAGGCATCTGCCTCCTTATTTTCCTTTAAGCCAATTTTCAGAGAAGAGGAAATGCCCTCCTCAGGATGGGGATTATAACACACCTTTGCTCCCATTTTTTCTGCTGTCTCTCCAATTTTTTTGTACTGGGTCACAACTGTGACAGGACAGAAAACCCCTGTCTTTTTCAAAACTTCTTTCTGCGCCTTAAAAAGACAGGAAAGGGTTCTTTGATACATGGGGCTTCCCTCTATTTCATACAGAAGTTTATTTGCGCCAAAACGGCGGCTGTTTCCAGCCGCCAGCATAATCAATGCTGTGTTTTTCTTTTTTTCTCTTAAGCTTCCACAGAAAAACTGAACGCCCATATCAGAAAGCTCCTTTCTTATCTTATCAAGAGTTTCCCTTTCTTTTACGGTATCCATTTTGTTTAAATACACACGGTATTCTCTTTCTCCCACACCCTTTAAAAGTCCCTTTCTACTGGTAACTGCCTTTATCATATCCTCATAGCTTATGATGTCCGTTTCTTTTTTTCCTAGAAACAAAGCCGTCTCCTGCGGACAATAGGCAGCTTCTTTTATGGGATTTCCAAGAGAATCCAGACCTGAAACAGCAATAACAAGGTCTGTAAAGTCAGGGATAACCGGTTCCCATTCCATTGGAATTTTAAAAGGCTTTTTTCTTGCTCCGTCCGCCTCAATAAGAAGTACATCGCAAATCCCTGAAAGTTCTTTTAACTTTTCACAGGGAAGCGCGCACAGTTTTTTCTTCTGTCTGTCTATAGAAGCAGCCAGAACGTATCCATGCTTTAAAATAAGAGCTGCTGCCCCTTCCCCATTGAGGGCAAAGGGACGTTCTTTTTCGATTGCCATATGTGTGGTCGTCGTGACAGCTACTTTTTGTCCTGTCTGCACCAGTTCTTCTGCAAGACGCCAGATAAGGCTTGTCTTTCCGCCGCTTCCCACAACTGCAATAGTCCTGTGAGACGGCTTTATATAAAGTCCCGAAAGAAACTCGGAAGAAAAATAACTCATAATGGCAGGACTCCTCTGGAAAGAAGAATCTCCACAACGCTTCCTGCAATGCATCTCGCTTTATCGGAAATGGTATAGCAGTTTTCTTTCTCTTCTTTTCTTGGGTCTATATCTGCAATTTTAAGACCTTTTTTAACATATGTTTTATCATATATTATTC
>ERZ1108166.842-NODE-842-length-15434-cov-5.949281_pt1 | contig 15434 bp, 12 predicted proteins | sample MGYA00403702_ERZ1108166 | MGnify/ENA primary metagenome ERZ1108166 (study PRJEB35170, sample SAMEA104062401) | human gut metagenome | biome: human gut; feature: human-associated habitat; material: faeces | place: Denmark | collected 2012-05-01 ...
GCTCTTCCGATCTCATTATATTATTTTTATTTATTTTTACCGTTAAACTTAATTTCTTTTGGTGAGAATCCCCAATAATTTTTAAAAGCTTTGCTAAAATAATTATTATCCGGAAATCCCACCTGTTCCCCAATTAATTTTATAGAAAGATCACTTTTCTCTAGTAGCTCTCTCGCTTTTTCCATACGAATCCGCATAAGATATTCCGCAATACTAAACCCATATTTTGCTTTAAATAGCCTTGATAAATAATCTTTATGCAAAAAGAAATGATTCGAAAATGTATTAAGACCTATCTTAGTATAATAGTTTCTATCTATATATTCTTTAATAATTTCCGGTATTTTTTCATTGTTCTTCTGCATATTAGCATATTGTTTTACCTGCTTGTTCACTGCTTTTTTTAGAATATCTTTCGCTGCATTGAATAAATATCCAGCTTTAACAAGTTCATACATAATAGTATCATACTGTAAATCCATAAAATCTACATTCAAATACGTCTGAATATATTCTAGAGCAGTAATCCATTCAAACATAATTTTCCCAGCCATTTTGTGACTGTAAAATTTGTTCTGCTCTACTTGCGAAAAATAATCTTCAATCATTTTATCAGCAATATCCGTATTCTTCGTTTGAAAAGAACTGAGCAGAATTGGTCTGTCTACAGGAATAGCTTTAAAAGATTCTTTGATCTTCTCTGTTCCAACTACAAAAACTTTCTGAAGATTGTTCAGGATATTAACTCGGAATAGATAATCTTTTACATCTTCATAACACTTTCGAATACTATTCTCCTTGCTATATATTGAACTAATCCCAATTATTGTCTCTGCCTGAAATTTTTGTGTCAAACATCTACTTACCTTTAAAAAATTTTGTTCTAATACTCCCGCGAGTTTCTTTTTTTCATATACCATAACAATTATAATTGTATTCCACTGCATATCATCCCGAAAAGAACATATTTTTCCAATTGAGTTACTTTGTTCATTGACAGCATCACACAACGCTTTATATGCAGAATAACTGTCACCTTTAAACATAGTTTGTGTAATCTTATCAGCATTTGAAATATAAACCTCTGCTACACGACAGCACCTTTCCTCTTGATAAATGTATTTTTCAAACTTATTTTGTTCTTCTACCGAATCTCCCCTTTCATAAATCAACTGCTTTAGAAAACGTTCCACTAATAAAGACTCTGCACTTATTTCATCTAGTTCCGTCCACGACTTGACTAATCGGTCTTTTTTTAGATTTGCCATAGTTCTTTCCATGGTTTCTTCAAATGCATGGCGATTGATTGGTTTTAATAAATAGTCTTCAATTCCTGCACGTATAGCAAACTGTAAATATTCAAAATCGTTATATCCACTGATAATAATAACTCTTGGAGAAAAAGAAAACTTCTGTAGTTGTTCGATAAATTCCAGTCCTCCTACTTTAGGCATTTTAATATCCAAAAATATCAGATCTACTGAATTTTTATATAATAATTCCAGCGCTTCTTGACCGTTATATGCATCCAGAATCTGTGTGACCTGATATTTTTCCCAATCACCTATAACCTTAACGGCTTGATGAATGGCCTCTTCATCATCTACGATCATAATTGAATACAATTAATATTATCTCCCTTCTTTTATTGGAATGGTAATTTTTACTATAGTTCCATTTATTTCATCGCTGGCAATAAACAACATATCGTTTTCTCCATACGTTAATCTTAAACATGCGTTTAAATTAACTAAGCCAATAGCATCATTTTTAAATTTAAAATCATATTGTACATTTTGAAATTCTTTTCTTAAATATTCCAATCTCTCTGGTGGAATAATAGTTCCATCATTATGAACAGTTAACTCTATCTGATGTTCATAATACTGAACAGTAACCGAAATCGCAACACCTTCTGATCTATTTTCCATTCCATGAACAATAGCATTTTCCACCGGAATTTGAAGACATAGTTTGGGTACCAAAATATTCTCAGTCGGAAATTTGTCTATACGATACACTACTGTCAATCTATCATTAAATCTTGCCTTCTGCAAAGCAACATAATTCTGAACAAACCTTAACTCGTCCTGAATGTTCACCAGACTCTCAGGGCGAATAGTATATCGAAAATTCAAAGCCAACATATCTATCATATCACTTATTTCTGGCATATTTGCAACCAAAGCTTTCGTAGAAATCATCTGAAGAGTATTATAAAGAAAATGCGGGTTTAATTGTGCTTCTATAGCCTTGATTTGTGCATTTTTCATAGCCAATTCCATCTTATATTCTTTATCTACCGACTCTTTCAACCTAACCATCATGTTATTAAAACTTTTCAGCAATTGACCTGTTTCATCGTTTTGATTATTCTCTGGAATTAATTCATAATTTTCTAGCTGTATTCCCTCCATTGTTTTTGCCAGATTATGTAATGGCTTGGTAATTGTTTTTGAGATAAGTATAACCATCGGGATTACCCCAACCAAAAGGACAATGGAAAAAAGAAATATCATTCTAATCATTTCATCAATCGGTTTTTCGATATCCTTTTCGGAAATAATACGTATAGCTATCCAATCATTTTGATTATTTTTTGAAAAAACAACATTATAATTATTCCTTTGATATTCAAATGAGCTATCTCCACATGATTCTTGACTATTCAAAATTTCTTTCCACCAAGATGTCTCCTCCATCAAATTTCCAATTCTTTTTTCATCATTACAAAAATACAATTGTTTCTGTCTATCGAGAAGAGCAAAAATTTCATCATCGTACAATTTGTTTAAAAATAATGATTCAAAATAATCGTATTTCATAGTAAAAGAAATTACTGCCAAAATTTTTTGTGTCTGAATATCTATAATCGACCTGTGATATTGCAAAAAAGTTTTATCAAAATCTTCATCAGAAATTGCCGGCTCTATATAATAAAATTTTTTACTTTTAGCTAAGTTTTGATACCAGGCTTCTTTCTCATAAGTATTATCAATTTCTCTCCTTGTAGGCGCTCCCTTTTTTCTGGACTGTAAATATACTTCTTTTGTATCAGGGATATATAAGGATACTGTTTGAATATCTGTTCTCGAAAAAAGTATGGACGTAACCCAGGAACTCAAAAAATTTTGACGCGTATAGTCATCTTGACTACTATCCTCTAAAAAGCTCATCATTTCTTCATTTCTACGACATTCTAGCGATAGATCACTAAGCTGCTTCAAATATACTGAAAGATTGTCGTTGCAAACATCCAATAAATCAATATTTTTTTGCATCACTTCCTTTTCTGTTGTTCTTGAGTAATTTACGCTAAAAAACAATGACATGGCAAACGTCAACAATAAAATAATTAAACATATAATCATATTTAATTTGCTGGATAACTTCCTAAATTTATTGAGCCTTTTATAAAACATATCTTTTCTCTCCTACTTTATACTTATCTTCTGAATCTCCCATCATTATATATCACAATTATCTTATTTAAAATCACATATTTTTAATCAATATTATGTTTTTTTCATTTAATACAATTTATAGTATATCATATTTGTCAAAAAATCGCACAAAAAATGTTCTATTTATAAAAATAGAACATTTTTCTCTTTATCTATATTTCCTATCAATTACAACTCCATATTTAAAAATCCCACACCGATACGGTGTGTTGAACCTTGAAAATTCAATATTTCAGCCAATAAAAAAGGCATAAACCTGTTCCGTTTGATATAATGGAATTGTCCAGAAACCATCTTTACAAAGGAGATTTATGCCACGTTCAGTATACCACAAAACCATCTCGATGAGAACGACTTAATTGACTGTGTTCAGAGATGTTTTTCCAAACATCATGTCAGCAATATTCTTGCCAGATGTAATGGAATGAAAGAAAAGGTGTTTCTCAGATAAAAGCACCCGAGACAATGATGACTTTGCTGGATACTGCCCTTAGCGCTGGACTGAATGCAGACTATGTCCTGTTTGATCCCTGGTTTTCCAACCCGACACAGGTCACAGCCATCTATTCCAAAGGTATGGATGTGATTGCTATGACCAAGAAAAGTAGCCGAATCAAATATTTATACTGTGGTAAGCAGTTGAATATAAAAGAAATCTATTTCTGGAACAAAAAGCGCCGTGGCAGATCAAAGTATCTGCTTTCTGTTGATGTTATGGTAAGAAAACAAAAGCCAATTCCAACGAAAATTGTTTACGTAAGGAACAAAGCGAATCGCAAGGACTGGCTTGCTTTTATCTGTACAGATACGACTCTTTCCGACGAAGAAATCATCCGTATTTATGGGAAACGCTGGCAGATTGAGGTTTTCTTCAAAACCTGCAAATCTATGCTGAACCTGATTGGAGAATGCCATAGCTTATCTTATGATGCACTGACAGCCCACGTGGCCATTGTGTTTACCATATATTATGTTACTTGCAATGGAACAGCAACAAAATGAAGATCCAAGAACTCTTGATGAGCTGTTCTTCTTCCTCGTTGATGAAATGGAAGACATTACTTCCGCAGAGCACTTGACATCCTGATGGATGTCTTAACGGCAAGCCTTTAGGAAATTTTAAGGCTCAGCGATGAGTAACTGACTGCTTTCACCGCTGATTTTGAAGCAAGACTGCCAGAATATCTGCGAAATGCATTCCATCCCAAGGCTGTAGCAGCATAAATCACTATTTTGTTAGCTGAAATATTGAATTTTCAAGGTGCGAATCCCATTTCAGGTATGGGAAGCCTTAGTTATTAAAAGTAGTTTTTTTAACAGACTATTTTCCCAGTGTAAACGCCCACTCTGGAAACTGTTCTATTTCCCCGCCCGGTATCCTTTTTCCTTCTTCATCAATTTCCGGTATATAGGGAATCAGCTTTATAAAAGAAGAATCTCTCAAAAACTCACCTGCTCTTAATTCAAGCTCCACACCTTTTCTCCATTTTCCGTCTTTTTCTTCCCATTCTCCTGTTTCTGTACTCAGACAGATTTCTCCGTAATCACTATCTTCACATTCACCTTTTTCATTATAAATTTTATAAGTATGTCCCCAGATTCGTTTCATTTCTGCTGAAGGCTCTTCTGAAAAAATCCAATAAAATTTTAAATATGCCGTACTTGGAGAAATGGTAAATTTTTCTACCTCTACCGCCCCTTCCGGAAATTCTATTATCTGATTTTGTATTCTTTTCGTCTGTTCCAGGTTTTCCGCTTTTACTTCAAAAGAAAACTCCTTAATTTCTCCGGAAACATATAAATACAAAAGAACAGTAAGCTTCTGAGAATCCAGATTGTCAGGCAATGGAATCCTGCACATATATTCTCCTGATTCCTTCATAAAATCTACAGGCGCACAGTCTTGTCCGTTTATCTCTCCATGATCTTTTGATTCCAGACTGACATTTTCATATTTTTCAGAAGAAGCTGCCGTAAATACAAGATTTGTTCCATCTATGTAAACGTCCTGTATTCTCAAAATCGGCTCTGTATGATAAACAACCTCCGCTCCCTCCTGTACTAGTTGTTCTTTCCTTTCCTGCTTTATTCCCATTTCCTGCATCCAGTTTGAAAGAAGCTCCGGCTTACGTAATACATCATAAGCAAATACAGCGCCGCAGCTTATAATAAACACTGCCGCAGCAGCAAAACCTGTCCTCCAGAGTATTTTTTCTGCTTTTCTCCTTCTTTTCTCACTGTTTATTTTCCGGCTTATTTCTCCGTTTAGAATTTCTGAATTTTCTTTCTGTTTCCCAGCTTTTTCTTTTTCCTTTATTCGAATTATTTCATACGTTTCCAGAAGCTTTTTCTCCACAACAGGAGAAATCTCCAACTTCTCTCCCAATATATTTTTTACTCTCTGTTCCATCTTTACACCTCCCTGGATTTATATAGCTTCTGTGCCAGAAGCTTTCTTCCCCGTCTTAGCCGCGCTTTCACTGTATTTTCATTTATTTCCATAACCTCTGCTATTTCTCTTGTTGTAAAACGCTCGCCATAATACAGAAGAAAAATAATCCTGCTCTCCTTCGGAAGCATATCAAGTATCTGGCAAAATTCCAGATAATGAAGCTCCTTATTCGTGTAAGTCTGCTCCGGAACTTCTTTAAAACCTGAGAATCTTTTTTCTTTTCGAAGAATATCCATACACTTGTTAATCAATATACGTATCAGCCATGTTCGAAAATACGATGCTTTTTTTACTTCTCCTATATGCTCAAATGCAGCCAGCATCGTTTCCTGTATGGCATCTGCTATATCCTCTTCCCTTTGCAAATATCCTTTTGCAATCTTATACAGCATATGTTTATTTTCTTCCATCAGCCAGATAAATGCTTCCGCATCTCCGAGCACAGCCTTTTTCACATGTATTTCCATCTCTTTGCACCTCCTTCTGCTTCTCTATCTGTTAGACGCAAAAGTATTCAAAAAAGTTGCAAAAAAAGAAATGCGAACTCCATATTTCCGCATTTCTCTTTTATCTTCCCTTTATATACTAAAGCAAGATTTTTATTGTTCTTTCTATTTTTATCTCCTTTTGGAAGTTAGAGTTTTATAACTGACATAAAAAGGGATAACAGGTCTTATTTTGAGCACATTGCATCATTTCTGGAAAGAAGATATACACAATACTGATTCATACTAACTCCTTCTTTCTGAGAATGTTCTGCCAGTAATCTATGCAGACTTCGTGGAATCCTCAATTTAAACTGCCCTGAATAATTTTCCAAGCTATCTGGCTCATGAATTTCTGCGCCATCTTCTAATGCAGCTTCAATCCATGCTTTTTTCGCATCTAGTGCATTTGCTACTGCGCTTTCTACAGTCTCTCCACAGGTAATACACCCGGGCAAATCCGGATAAGAAACTACAAATCCGCCTTCATCTTTATCTTCTACAATTTCCATGCGATAGGACATTGCCATGTAATCATTCAGCTTCTTCATCATTCTCCGCCTCACTTTCTACAATCTGCCTTACCATCTCAACATATATTTTTTTAATTGGCTCGTGTTTAGGTATTGTAATCGGCATACAGCCAGCTTTCCTAAATGTATAATGGCTGCTTCCACTTTTCGGAGTATTCATTTCATATCCATAGCTTTCCAATACCTTCCTTAATTCATCAAATCGGAGGTCTTTCGATAAATTACAAATACGTGTTATCAGTTTATCCCATTTTGACATTTTATATCTCTCCTACTTATAGTATATGTGGTGTCGTATATGGTGTCAATATTTAGTTTTTATTTATTTTTCGCTACTTAAATCGTTTTCTACCTGGTGTAACGTCCTCTCTACCTTCTAAATTTGTTTTTCCAGGCGTTTAAACACAGCTATGCCGATGATATACTGGAAAATAAAAAGCCCGAATATCATGGCAATAATCCAGGGTTCTGCCCGGAATACTGCAAGAATAAAAGAAAGCCCCAAAAGAACAAACGTCATAATCTGATATGCAATCTGTCCTGATTTTGCCCTGATATACTGTTTTCTCTCATCAATCATATTAATATGCCATTCTTCTTTTCTGGCATTATATTCCGCCTGTCTGGACGGTCTGCTCCAATAAAAAATCCTTCCAAGACCTGCTGCAGAAGAAAATATAAGACCGAATCCTATAGAACACAAAAGAGTGGAGTTATAGTCTACTTTTACAAGAAATCCCGCGGCAATAAAGACAACACCTGCTAAAATACAAATTAAAAATGACTTTATCTTTTTCATTCTTCTTCCTCCTCGTAAATAAAAATTTCCTCAATACTCATTTTAAAGTACCGGGCAATCCGAAATGCCAGCAATATGGACGGATTATAACGTCCATTCTCCAATGAACCAATGGTCTGTCTTGATACTTTTAAAACAGACGCCAGTTCTTCCTGCTTAATTCCACGCTCTTTGCGAAGTTCTTCCAGCCGGTTTTTCATAATCCTCTCCTTCTGTTTATGGAAAATAAACTTTCCTTTTGTGACTTTAATATATAACTTTCCAGGAAAAATGTCAAGTAAACTTTCCATCATATCTGACATTTCTTAACAACAGCACTGGTGCACTTCTGTACTATTTTTCTGGTAAATAATAAAATGCCAGAAATCCGTAAAAATCATCACCTGATTTCCTCCGGTATTTCTGGCATTTTTTACTATTCGCTTACTTCAACTTCTTTAAACAGACCGTCTTCTGACATTTCCATCCAATCCAGACAAGTTTCCCTGAATGCCCCTCTGTCCCAACCGGACACACCTTCTGGAAGGGAATGAGAAAATCGGTGATACGCAATCAGATATTTCCCTGTTACAGGGTCTTTTATCATACCATGATGTCCTGTTCCAAGAATATCTTTTTCCACATTCTTTTGTAAAATCGTTCCGATAACTTTTACAGGACCCAATGGAGAATCAGAAATGCCATAATTCACATGATAATCTTCACTTCTTGTATCATCACAAGACCAGGTAAAATGGTATCTGCCCTGCTCATAAACTGCCATAAAAGCTTCCCGGCAGTCCGCCTTACCTTCATATATGATGTTCTTCATCGTTCCCGGAATCATGGTACACATATCATCTTCCAGCTCTACCACTGCCGGTGTTTCGGAATTTCCAAAGTAAAGATAATTCCTGCCGTCATGATCCACAAAAATACTTGGATCGATTACCTGATCAATCACCATTCCCTTTTCCAGCTTTTCCATTGATAGAAACGGTTCCTCCACAGAAAGATTCTCAAACGGACCATACGGATGATTTGATACTGCGAGCCCTATACTCTTTTCTGCACAATAATAAAGATAATATTTCCCGTTTTTGCATCCTACTGTAGGTGCCCAGGCAAAATCTTTCGCCCATTTTGAATTACAGGTTATATTAAAAATCTCTCCATGATCTGTCCAGTCCTTTAAGTTTTCTGAGGAAAAACACTTAAAAGAAGTACCATGCCATTTATTTCCATCTGTAGTAGGATAAATATAATAACGCCCCTCAAAATAACGGATATCCGGGTCTGCATAATATCCCTGAATAATCGGATTACTCATTTTTTCCCTCCTCAATTTTATAGCTTTTTTGCTCTAAATTTCCACCTCATAAATACCGCCCTTCCAGACTGCCTTCTTTTCCCCATACACAAAATCAGCAACAGCAGCTCCAGGCAATTCTGCGTGGAATATAATCTTCCTGCCAGGCTTTTCTCCAGATTTCTCCACTTTTTTCCATCCCAAACGAATTGTTCCCCACATAGTTGTGTAACTCATTTCTGCATGCTCCATATCTCCCGGAATATACGGATTAATTTCCAAATGCACACCTCCGTCTTTTCTCGGCGTCACCTTTCGCAAACCACAGATTCCCTTAAAGAACCATGTACCTAATGAGCAAAGTGCAGGATGATTGTGTGAATTCATTTCGTTATGTACCAGATACTGCCATCTCTCCCATATGGTAGTTGCTCCCTTAGACAGCATAAATTTCAAAGACGGATAATCTTCCCTGCTGAAAAACTCATAAATAATATCGTCTCTTCCTATATCTGACAGACACTGATTTAAAATGCCAGAAGTAAGGATTCCTGTAGGATACTGCACAGAACCCCTTGATTCTTCTACTTGAAAAAGCATCTCCCGAATTACTTTTTCACGGAATTTTTCCGGTACAATATGAAACTCCAGTGCCATAGCACTTGGTGCAACAGCCAACGTATCACACGTTCCATAATAACCTGTTCCAAGTGGATTATCCATACATTTTCCATAGTACTCACGATTAATTGCTTCCTTTAGAGCTACCAGCCTGGTTTCATATAATTCCTTTCCCTGCATATCTCCCATCACATCAGCAAATAAAACAAGGGCTTCATAGAAATCTGCCAGAAAAGAATTGGCAATCATCAGATTATTGGCAAATTCCAGCGCCAGCCAGTCATTATAAAAATCATACGGCAAAAGCCCATTCACCAATATAGAATGAAGATATGCTTCATATTTCTGAAGAGAAGGGTAATTCTCTTTTACCAGTTCCTTATCCCCCGTATATAAATAGGCGTTTCGCAATGTCATATGATAACCGACTTTCCAGATAAATGTATCTCTTGGCCATCCTGGTGCACCTGCCAGCGGCATGGAGCCATCTTTTTCCTGGGTATCCCGAATATCCCGAAACCACTTGCGGTAAAAATTAGTCAAATCAAAATGCAGCATTCCAAATTCAGATGCCATTCCTGCATCAGCCATCCAGCCCTGCCGCTCATCTCTCTGACAGCAATCTGTAGGAACAGAGTGCATATTGCTTCGCATTGTCCATACCATTGCTTTAAAAATCCTGTTAAACGCATCATCAGAACAGGAAAATCCGGATATTTCCTGATTATCTGTATGTACCACTCTTCCAGTAATCTGTTCTTCTTTCATCTCGCCTGTGATTCCTGTAACTTCTGCGTAACGAAATCCATGATAAGTAAATCTTGGTTCATAGTATTCTTTTCCACCCTTACATATATAAACATCTGTTGCCTTCGCAAAACGCAGATTTTCCACATTCAATGAACCATCTGGATAAATCACTTCTCCGTGGCGTAATTTAATCAAAGTTCCCTCTTTTTCTTCCATTGAAAGGCGTACCCAGCCGGTAAAATTCTGTCCGAAATCTACCATCCAGCTTTCTCCCTGTTTCCAGATTTTCTGCGGTTTCAGTTCCTCCACCACACGAATTGCCGGAGTATAGGAATAAACAAGCTTTCCTAAAGGCTCCTTTGCCAGTACTGCATTTTTCCATTCTTTAGAATTAAATCCCGGTGTATTCCACCCTGCCTGTTCTTTTCTGGCATCATAATGCTCTCCGTCAAATACACTGGACATTTCTATAGGAGACATACTTGTCTGCCAGGTATCATCTGTTCCTAAAATCTCCCTCCTGCCGTCCTTAAAAGTCAGATGAAGCTCTGCAAATCCTACGCACCGCCCACGGTAAAATGCCTCACTGTAAACATCTTTTGCACGTAATTTCTCATCCAGAGGCCAATGTCCGCCAACCCACAATCCGAGCACATTTTCGCCATTCTTCAGTTGTGTGGTAACATCTGCGGCAGTATATTCTACTGTTTTTTCATACACTGTATAGGAGGGAAAAAGCTCTCTGTCTGTGATTTTCTCTCCGTTTATATAGCTTTGTACATATCCAAGACCTGTAAAATAAAGAACCGCTTTCTGAGGAATTTCATCCAACAGAAAATCTTTTCTGAACAATGTTCCTCCAGTAATATATTGGGCTTTGAAATAATCCGGAGCGCTGATTCCAGTAGAAAAAACAGCTTGTTCTTCCCCAATTTCCCCATCTTCCAGAGTCCAGTTTAACTTCCACTGATACTCTGTATTTTCCTCCAGAGATTCTGACAGAATACACTTTCTTTCCATTCCAGCTACAATACCGCTGTCAAAAACAGTCTTATCCTTCTGCAAAACCTGAACCCGCCAATCGCGCTGTGCTTCCAGCTCCTCATCCATTCTCCAGGACAATTCCGGCTGTAATTTATCAATTCCCACAGGATTTACCAAACCCTCACAATACAGTTTTCTTGCCATATCCTTCTCCTTATTTTAGATTTTTTCTGTACTCTCTGGGTGCCATTCCAAAATATTTGCTGAACACCCGACTGAAATAACTGGTTTCTTCAAATCCTACCCGTCTTGCTATATCATCAATTTTTTCATTTGAATTCATCAGCAGCATTTCTGCTGCTTCCATTCTTACCTTCAAAATATAGTCGCTGTAATTAACCCCAAATTGCTTTTTGAACAGACGACTAATCTGATATTTACTGATAAAAAAATGCTTGGATAATGTAATCAGTGAAATGTCTTTTTCGTAATTTGTATCAATATAATGACGGATTTTACGAACTACATCTTCATCCATCTGCACATCTTTCGGAGGCAGATTCAGACGCATACTTAATATCAGTCTCAGAAACATATTTTTAACTGCAGCACTGTCTACAGAATGCAGAGCTTCTGAAACCGTACTGCTTCGTAATTTTTTTAATGTTTCTACGAAATCACTATTTAACTGAATCAGAAATCCGTAACAAAAATCCTGTACATAATCTGGATGAACCTTCCCCCTTCTGAAAATAAAAAACAGTTTTTCCACGGCTTGTTTCATTTCCTGTACATCACCTGTTTCAAAACTTTTCTTCAATTGTTCAGCCAGTTTTCCTGCTTCTGTTCCCTGGTAACGTGTGAGACAGTCTTTTTCATAATAATAAGTTCCAGGAGTATAAAATCCCTGCCGCAGTGCTTCCATGCTTTCCGTAAAAGCCTGCAAAAATTCTGCCTTTCCTATATGATAATAGCCAAATCCAATTCTCATATCCGGATTTTGCCCTTTTTGTAAAGCATAAAAGTTTTCCCATTCTTTTTGATTTTCAGCCTCGTAAACCCGGATTTCCATATCTTCCGTTTCTACAGTACAAAAAACCTTCATATTTTCTTGTACAAATTCCGGAACATTTCCACTTTCAAAACAAACAATCCCATATCCCTGTTTTTCCAGTTCTTCCGGTATAAATTCTGTACCGTCTGCTGTTTTTTTTATATATTTCTGAAAAGTTTTATCCAGACCTTTCTGCTGAATTTCTAAAATTTCTCTGGTACTTTGCTCCAGTGATTTCTTTACTTCTCTAATATCAATGGGCTTTAAAAGATAATCCCTCACGCCAAACTGCATACATTTTTTTGCATATTCAAATTCATCGTATGCACTTAGTATCATGACCCTGTGCTCAAAAGAAAAATCATGAATCTCTTTAAGCAGACTTAATCCATCCATAACCGGCATACGAATATCAAGAAGCATAAGCTCCGGCCATTCTTTTTTTATGATTTCCAAAGCTTCCTGCCCATTTCCGGCATGAAATACCTGCGTAATTCCAAGTTCCTCATAATGCAGCATGCGATCAAAAAACATATGCACTGAATTCTGATCGTCCGTGATCAGAAGTTTCATATTATCCATTCACCTTCCTTTGTCCTATTTTTATTCATTCTCATTTCTGTGTGAGCAATGGAATTTTAATTTCAAACTTTGTTCCGCAGCCTTCTTTACTTTCAATATGGACGCCGTATTTATCCCCATATTTCAGGCGAATTCTCTGATGTATATTCCTTATTCCAATCCTTTGATTATCAATTTCAGATATATTCAAATCCGCCATCAACATATCCAGTTGCTCTTTATCCATTCCTGCTCCATTGTCTTCCACACAGAATAAAAAACCATCCTCCCTTTTTTTCACAGATAATTTTATCACAGCTCCGTGAGGGTTTTCCCCGAAAGCGTGCATAATACAATTTTCTACAATAGGCTGAAGCAGCATTTTAGGCATATAATAATTTTCTATTTCTTCTGTTATTTCATATTCTGCCCGCAGCGCGCCCTCATATTTTCTTGTAAAAAGTTCCAGATAACTTTTAATATACTGAAATTCCATACTGATAGGTACTGTTTCCTCATAATGATAGAGACTATAACGCAGCATTTTGCTCAAATCTACTATAATATCATTTGATTCTTCCACATTTCCATATACAATTTCTGTCTGTAACTGCTGCAAAGTATTCATAAGAAAATGAGGATTAATCTGGGACTGAAGAGAATACAACCGGAATTTATTGATTAAAATCTGGGATTTATAATCCTTATCAATCAGGGAATCCACTCTCTCCAGAAGTCCGTTAAAACGACCTGCAATCTGATTCAGCTCTTTATAATAATATCCTTCTGTCTCCAAAGTCAGTTTATGAGAATTTACATTCTGAATGTTATCCATCAATTTCTGAATCGGTCTTTTAATAGAACCGCTAACCTTAAATGTAATCAAAAGATTAAGAGTAAGGCTGCAGAAAATAATAAGTACAAGAAGCCAAATCATAGAACGGGTATGCCGGAAAATTTCTGACTGAGGAATATAAGATACCAGCTTCAGCCCCATTGAAGTTGTCTGGAAACTGACAAAATACTCCTTCCCATCAATCTTAGTCCAAAATCTTCCTGTTTTCTCGTTTTTCATGATTTCATGTTCTTTTTCAGGCATATTCAGCACACTTCCAGTTCCGGAATTGTCGCTTCTGCTCATGATAATTCCATCCTCATTTAGTATGGCAACCTTTCCATTTTCTTCATAGTTGCTTGCACATAAAATCTCTGCTAACTGAGGCAAATCAAAATTATAAATTAAAGCTCCAATTACTTTTCCCTTAGAATTTTCAAGAGCAAAAGAAATGGAAAAAGTCTTATTTTTAGCAGTACTTGCCCACTTGTAACTGTAAAAATCCTGGTCATGCAGCCCCAAAATCCGGACATATATATTTCCGGTTGTATCTTTTGCTTTCTGATACCAGTCCTGAGAACAGTAATCATAATCTGCCACAAGACCATCCTTTCCCCCTGTTGTAAAATAATATCCATTATCCGAAATCACAAAAATATCCTGCACCACAGAATTAAAAAGATCTGTTTTTTTCAAGATATTATTCAACTCTCTGTCAACATCCAGTTTATCCTGAATAGACATATCAGACTTGCTAAACTTATTCCATAAATCACGGTGACTGGAAAAACTGACCATCTGAGCTGCAATATCATTAAATGTTTTATCCAGGGTATAGACAGCCTGTTCTGTAATCATTTCGCTGCTGTCTTCTACCTTGTCAATGAGATTTTTTGTAGAAATCCCTAACATACAGATTCCAAATATTAAAAGCAGTAATGTATTACAAATCAGATAATAATTTTGTACAGCTCCCATAAGGGATACATTTTTTTTCTTTCTCTTAAACATTTTCATCACCGCTGTTAGTATATCACAATTTAGCCTTTTACAGCACCTGCTGTCAGTCCCTTAATAATATTTTTCTGCATCAGCAGATAAAACACAACAACCGGGAAAATTGCAACAACAGATAATGTCATAAATCTTGGCCAGTCTACACTGAACTGCCCTTTTGCTCTGAATATTTCCAGAACGATAGTGCCTTTTGAGCGGGTGCTCAGGAAAATATTCGGTGCAATAAAATCATTCCAAATCCACATGGTATTGAAAATTACAGAAGTGGAAGTGATTGGTTTCATAAGGGGAAATACGATTCTGAAAAACACCATAGGTATACTACATCCATCCACAATTGCCGCTTCCTGTAATTCTCTCGGAATGCTCTTCATATACCCCACAGCCAGGAAAACCGTCAATGCCGAACCATTGCAATAAAATACAATCATTCCTAATACAGAATCAATCAAGTGCAGCGCCTGCATAACTTCAAACAGGGACAAAAGAATCGCCTGGAAAGGAACCAGAAATCCAATCATCAGATAAATCGTAAATGCTTTATCCAGTTTGCTTGCACGGAAAGCCAGCGGATAAGCTGCCATTTCTCCG
>ERZ1108166.846-NODE-846-length-15363-cov-30.841325_pt1 | contig 15363 bp, 13 predicted proteins | sample MGYA00403702_ERZ1108166 | MGnify/ENA primary metagenome ERZ1108166 (study PRJEB35170, sample SAMEA104062401) | human gut metagenome | biome: human gut; feature: human-associated habitat; material: faeces | place: Denmark | collected 2012-05-01 ...
TTCCGGGGCTAATGGAAACACGACTAAAGCTTACTCAAAATAGTATACAGATTTTGGTGGTTCATGTCAATAAAAATTTAGTTTTTATTAAGCTTATATATATCCACTTTTATTCAAACATTCCTGTTTTAGGATTCCAATAAGCGCTCTCCATTACTATATCTTTTTCTACACCACTATCACTAATTATAGTTACAGTCTCAAGTTCTTTCTTATCAATATTATTAGAGGTATTAAAAGTATTAATGTCTTTATTAAAGTTAACTTTTTGGCCATTAATCTTTACAACTATATCTCCAACTTTTAACCCAGCTTTTTCAGCAGGACTATGTGGTTCAATTTTTTCAATCGGATAGCCTTTTTTACCTTTTTCATGGCTCAAAGTATATCCGTTTGTATAACCGCCATCAAAGTGAAGTTTGATTTTATTTAAAATAATTTTTTCTGATTCATCAGTGCTAGTTATTTGATCATCAAACTTACCTTTATTAGGATTATATAACTCAGTACTCTCAAAATAAGATACTTCAACACCTACACGATTTAATGGTGTAGATATAGAAAAATATGTATCCCGATTTGTCTTAACTGAAGCTTCACCAAATAATCCAACTCTAAGTTTTTTTGCAGACTTAAACACAATCGTTTCATAACTACTACTTCCCATTTGCAATGAGCTACCATAATTAGGAATAAGACTAACCGTTGAATTTGGATGCCTCAACGCTCTATTTGTTAAAATATATGACTTAACCTCCATTGGAGTTGCATTAATAATTTTAACTGATGTAGCTACCGCTGTAGATGCAGCAAATAAGACTAATAAACCTGTACACAAAGCCCCTTTTTTTAATCTCGATATTACCATAACCAACCCTTTGTTAATAATACATACAATACAACACAATATATACAAAAACCCGCAGTGCATAGCACTGCGGGCAATAGCGCCAAATTATTTGGAGTACAATTCGACGATAAGTGTTTCGTTAACTTCGATAGGAAGTTCTTCACGTTGAGGAAGACGAGTGAATGTAGCTTTGAAGCCTTCCAAGTCTTTTTCAATGTAAGGAAGTTCAAAAGAACGAAGTTCTTGGAAGTTAGTTTTGAACATTTCGTTATCACGAGATGCTTCGCGCAATTCGATTACATCGCCTGGTTTGCAGGAGAAGGAAGGAATGTCTACGCGACGACCGTTTACCAAGATGTGGCCATGGTTTACCATTTGACGAGCTTGACGAATGGAGTTACCGAAACCGATGCGATATACAAGGTTATCAAGGCGTTGTTCCAAAAGGATCAACATGTTTTGACCTGTAACACCTTGCATTTTTTTCGCTTTATCATAATAGCGTACGAACTGGCGTTCTAGCAAGTTGTAGTAAGCTTTAACTTTTTGTTTTTCTAATAATTGTGTGCCATACTCAGACATTTTCTTCTGACGTTGGTCTTTTTTGACGCGATTCAAGGCTTTTGCGTGACCGAATACGTTCACACCAAAGCGACGACAAAGTTTGAATCGAGCCTCTCTTCTCGTTGCCATGTGATTATCACCTCATAAGATTAAAATAAACTTGTACCTACACATAATGGTACCCAAGTATAATATCATTTTCATCTACTTATGTCAATTATCGATACCTATGAAAGTCATTGAAATAAGTGCATAATCACAATTTTTAATTACACTTTTTTACGATAATACTACGCACTATATCGATTGTGCATGTTTCATCATATTTTATAGATTTAGATGAAAAATCAATTATAGTATGCTACAATATGAATAAGTAAGGTAATAGGTATCATTGGAGTCTTATGTCTAAGTTGGGGGAATAACATGAAAGAGTTACCTACAATGCAAGAGCTACAAAGTTTTATTACCTATAATAAAACAGGAAGCTTTACATTAGCTGCACAATCTATGAATATTACACAATCAGCTTTCAGCGCTCAAATGAAAAAATTAGAGCGTTTAGTTGGTGTGAAATTAATCTCCCGTTCTACAAGAGGTAGCCGTTTAACACCAGAAGGTGAGTTATTCCTACCAGAAGCAGAACAAGTTCTCGACACATTGGAACGCGCTATCCAATCCATTCGTTTGGCTAGCAAGGTTGAACGCCCAATTCTAAATATTGGCGTATTACGTAGTCTTGGGGATATCCGTCTAAACGGTTACGTTTCCCACTTCTTCCAAAACCATCCTGAATTCTCTGTTAGTATTTACGATATGGAAGAAGAAGAATTGATGCTCGACTTGCGAGAAAACCGCATCGACATTGCATTACTCTATTTACCTAATAATAAGGATATGTCCGCATACGAATCCACCGCGCTTAGAGAAGACGAATTTGTATACTATGCACCAAACTTAGTGAACGGTATGGAAACAGCCAGTTTAAAAGCTATCCAGCAACAACCACTGCTCATGTATCCACCTAAATACTTTATGTATCGCACATTAAAAAACTATGTTGGGAACGGTCAACAAAACCCACACATCCGCGGTAGCCGTCTATCCAATCCATATACAATGATCGACTACTGTCAAAAGAATAAATCTGGTTGCATCGTAGCACGCCAAATTTTAAGTTCTTTAAATATCAATGATGGCTTTGTGCCTTTAGAAAAACCATTCAAACTACAAGTGTGCTTCGCATTTAAGAAGAATAATTCTAAAACAGAAACTATGCATACCTTCATGGATTATGTGCACAGCGAATCACCACCACGTTTATAATAACTAATAGAACCCCGTATACCTTTTGGTGTACGGGGTTTTACTATAAACAACAAATGCCCTATCTATACAAAACAATTGCCCTCTCTTGTCCTAAGTTGTAAAATAGAGAATAGATTTCAATTAATATAGTAAGAATACAGTGAGGTTACTATGCTCTTATCTATTCTATTCTTTATACTAGCAGGACTTGCAGAAATCGGCGGCGGTTATCTTGTATGGCTCTATATGCGTGACGACAAAGGACCTATTTACCTAATCGCAGGTGCTTTTATTTTATTCTTATATGGCATCATCCCTACCTTCCAGCCAGAAGCAAGCTTCGGCAAAGTGTACGCAGCATACGGCGGCGTATTCATCGCCCTCTCTATTCTATGGGGCTGGCTTGTGGACGGATTACGACCAGACATGTATGATATCATCGGTGGTATCGTGTGCCTTGTAGGCGTATATATCATCATGTATGCACCGCGATAATATAACAAAACATACTATAACTAAATACGCTATATAAAAAGAGTACAACCATAATGAGTTGTACTCTTTTTGTTTATCAGCAAGTTTTCTTTAAATTTATGATTTAACAACATACAATTCAAGAAACTATTAAGTTTAACTACAAGCTTATTTAGATACTAAAAAACGGCTATCCGAAGATAACCGTTTACTTTGGTGGACGATGACAGGATCGAACTGCCGACATCCTGCTTGTAAGGCAGGCGCTCTCCCAGCTGAGCTAATCGTCCATGTGGTGACCCGTCCGGGAATCGAACCCGGGATACCGCCGTGAAAGGGCGGTGTCTTAACCGCTTGACCAACGGGCCAAAATGGCTCCTCGAGTAGGACTCGAACCTACGACCGATCGGTTAACAGCCGATTGCTCTACCGACTGAGCTATCGAGGAATGTGTATGGAGCGGGAAACGAGATTCGAACTCGCGACCCCCGCCTTGGCAAGGCGGTGCTCTACCGCTGAGCTATTCCCGCATACAGAACCGATAATTACTATAACATAATTATCAATCTGTCGTCAAGGATGAATTAAGTCCGTCCTGACTGCCATATAATAATATCAATTTACACATATAGTGTCAATGGTTTTTCCATAAAATGCTAGTAAATATTGGTTTAAAAACCATCGCCCACATAAAAAAAGGGCGATGGTACAATCTCCTTTAAAATGGGTTATTCTTTATCCTTTTGTCTACCTTTACCGGCTCCATCTTCGGCTACACTCACCTCTGCTTCAACGAAGGTTTTCATGTCATTTAGCATATGCATAGATGCATTGATAACAGATAGGCCCATGGTAGAACCTAAGGCTTCATCGATTAGCAGTTTATAGTCTAAATAAGGCTTTACCCCTAAGAAGCGACATTGTTCCTTATGTATAGGCTCATCATAGGCAGCCGACGGGAACACATAGTCCTTAACTAGCGGTTCAATGGTAACCGCCGCTAAAACAGCTGCACCAGTTACTATATTATCAAAGACTACAGCCATGCGATGGCTAGCAGCTCCTAAGATAAAGGCCGTTAAAAATGCAATATCTAAACCACCCGCTATGTGAAGCAAGTGCAATACCGCATCACGGCGCTCGCTTTCACTCAAAGCAGACCAATCATCCACACCGATATTAAATCGATCTACAAAAGAATGAATATGAGCAGCGCGTTGCTCTATCGTAGGGCCATATTCATTATGAACGAGAATATCCTCATAGGCACAACCTGTGATTGTCGCCGTCGTTACAAGAGAGTCCAGAAAGGCCCTCTCCCCTATATTGCCAATAGCCACCACTTGTAATCCATCTCTATGTAACTTATCTGCATAGGTAAAACCTAGCTCAAGAGCACGCTCTAATTCATCTCGAGAAATAACGGGTTCTACACCAAAGAAATGAGACCCTTTTCGAATCACCTGTTGCTCAATATTTGCTAAATCAGAAGTGTCTTGTTCTAGACCTACATTCACCACATGTACCGTAGCATTTAATTTAGCTGCAGCCCCTTGTGTAGCTGTTCTTCCCTCATTAAAGCGTTTTATAGCAGCATAACTTTCACTACCATGTTGATCATTTTGCGGTCCATCTACCAAGTGATCAGCTGCCACAACGAGCACACCTTGACGCAAATGATTTGGTTTAGGGTCTCCTAAAATTCCTGCAAAACGCTCCGCTATAGTTTCTAACGTAGCCAGGCTATAGATAGGCTTTGTCAAATTATCAATACGGAATCGACATGTTTCCATTGCTTGTGTATCTAACGGCTCAACTTTGAAAGTTCTCATTTATTACCTCCTGTAATGGCCATATACATATGCACCGCAAGATCTAGCATCCCCATTTGTATGGATCCACCAGAAGCCTCACCTAAACAAAGGCCTAAATCTACATAGGCTTCAAGGCCTAAATTTTCTAAGGAAGATTTGGCCGCTTTTTCAGCAGATAAATGTGAAGCCATCACATAATCCATCGCTTTTGGAGCCAATGTTTTAGCCACCAATGCACAAGCCGATGTATTAAATCCATCGATAATAACTAACCCATGATTTGCTGCAGCGCCTAAGATAACACCCACAATACAAGCAAATTCAAAACCGCCTACAGAAGATAAAATACCAAGAGCATCATCCTTACTAATATCCTTATATTTTTCTAGCACATCATGAACGATCCGCTGTTTTAGTTTGAGTCGTTCATCGGAAATATTCGTTCCTCGTCCCGTCGCCTCTTCCGCTGTAAGTCCTGCAAACTTGGCGGTCATAAGGGCACTAGCTGTCGTATTCGATATGCCCATTTCGCCTACTAAAAATACATTGAAGCCTTCATCAATTTTTTCTTTTACTAGACGAATCCCTGTTTCGATGCCCTCCACGGCTTGTTCGCGCGTCATGGCGGGCTCTTCTACAAAGTTTTTTGTACCCATCCCCAATTTATGACTTCGAAGGCCTGGAACCCAACTCATATCCGCATCGATCCCCATGTCGATAACTTCCATTTGAGCTCCACAGTAATTCGCTAGAGAATTAGCGCCAGCCCCCTTAGGAATCAGGTAATTTTGTGTCATCCCAACGGTCGTTTCTTTTGGATACGCACTGACGCCCATATCAGCTACGCCATGATCTGCAGAAGCAATAATCATACATGGTTTTGGCACGGTTACCTGCTCTTGATTTGTAGCCGCCCCATATTGAGCCACAACATCTACAAGACGACCATATAGTTCCACCGGCGATTCTGCATTCCAACTATTAAATATATGTTGTTCAATCTCTAGGCTGCGACCTGTAATAGCGCCACAAGTTTCTTGTAACAAACTCATAAAAGCTCCCTTAACATAATATATTTACATACTCATATCGATATATAGTATACACGATTCTTGATATATGTCATGTTTTTTCAGTTACATTTACTCTCTTATAGGATACAAAACTACGCCATTTTAATTATCCTTGATTTGACCAGTTAAATACGGTAACTTTCCTCGAATCTCGCGACTTCGTTCAAGATAGCTTTCTAATTCTTGTCCTTCGTCATCTTGTGAAAGTATCGCTTTAACACGTTGAATTTCTGCTTCAACCTGTGTGAGCCCTTCAATGACATTACGACGATTCCCATAAATAATTTCACGCCACATCGATGGTAATCCACCTGCAACACGGGTGCAATCACGGAAACCGCCAGCAGATAACTTCATGCGTAATTCGCCCAATTCATCGCCTCCCGAAACTTGTGTTAAAATAGAGGCCAATAAGTGAGGCATATGACTAACCATAGCCAGATATGTATCGTGAGCATAAATATCGACAAACTCGATACGAGACCCTAAGGCACGGCCCATGTCAGCTAATTCTTGAGCTACTTCTTCACTATATACATCAGATGCCTTATCTTCTAACACGATCCAGCCCATACCTTTAAATAGGTTTTTATGAGATACTTCATACCCACCCTTTTCGGATCCTGCCATAGGATGGACAGATACGAAAACGGTCCCCTTAGGAATCGATTCATAAACGGCTCGTACAAAATTTTCCTTCGCACTAGATACATCGGTTACGACTTGTCCCGGTCTAAATAGATGAGCCGTTTCAGTAAAAAGTCGTGCATTTGTATCAGGTGGCAAGGAGAACACAACGATATCTGAGTTCTTAATCAATGGCTCAACTTCAGTCCACGCAGCTTTTACCACACCATCTTGAATGGCCGCATCACAGACCTCTTGACGACGTGCATAGCCTACTACCTCATAATCTGTATATTCCTTTAAGGCCTTTGCCAAGGATCCACCTAATAGGCCTAAGCCAATAATGCCCACTGTCTTACTCATATAAACCTACTTTCAAGTAAAACTAGCAATGTCTATTCTCCAATATAATGCTAGTTATATTACATTATTATTTAGCTAATTGTAAATCAAAATTAGGGAGAATGAAATTAAGCTTCGATAAGATTCTTGTTTCTCCATTTACCGCTATACCAACGATATATAAACAATAAACCTCGCAAGATTTCATCAGCGGCCATGGCAATCCATATACCAACAAGGCCCCAACCCCAGTAAATACCAAATAGATACGATAATGGCACGGCGCATAACCACATACCAAAGATTCCCACTAGCATAGGCGTACGAATATCACCGGCAGCCTGCAAACAACCAACCATAACGATATTTACTGCACGTCCTAACTCAAGAAAGATCTCAACCAGTAATACATTATGTGCTAACTCTAGGATTTCCGGATCCGAAGTAAACACAGATACAACAAAATCACTAGTCACATAGAAGAATGTAGCAAGACCTACGTTAATAGCAATCGCTAAATACATGGACTTCCATACACGACTAGTAACCTCCTCTTGGCGTTTAGCGCCCATTAGGAAACCTACGATAACTTGTGAAGCATTGGATAGCGCTATGGTGTATACATAACAAAGCATGGCGATAACAGATACATAAACTTTAGTATTAATAACTGCTAAGCCTAACATGTTGACCATTTTCATGATCGTAGTTTGAGATAATTGATAGCTCAATGTTTCGCCACCAGAAGGAACACTAATATGCAATAAAGATTTAACCGTATGCCACGGAAATGGTTTTAAGAATTTAAAGTTTACCTCTAAGGTTAATAATTTCTTAAAAGTATATCCAATAATCACGAGCCCTACGACTTTAGATAGCCATGTTGAAATAGAAACACCTAATACACCAAGGCTTGGTATTGGACCATGACCAAAGATTAATACATAGTTTGTTAGAATATGAATGATATTCATCACAAGGGCAATGTACATGGTAACGCGTGTTAATGAGTGACCTCTAAATACGGCTACTAACGCATAATACATCGCTTGTATCGGTAGCCCTGCAGCAACAATAGTAGTATATATCGACGTATCACTCATCGTTTCTGGTGGTATACCTAGCCATGTAAAGATCCATTCATGGCAAGTAATAAAGAATACTGCCGCTATAGATGAAAAGAGAAAATTCATCATTAAGCTGACCGTACATACCTCTGATAGCTTGGACTGGTTTCTCGCTCCTAAATATTGAGCAATCAAAATCGTCGTAGCTGTACTCATGACGATGATGAGCATAATAAAGATATTTAAAATCTGATTGGCATTAGCTACCGCTGCTACCGCTTGAGGCGAGTAGTGACTCATCATCAATTGGTCTATATTACCTACTAGCATCTGTAGGAACACTTCAATAAATATAGGCCAACTCAAAGTCCAGATAGATAGACTAATCCCCTTTTCGTATGCTTTCATAAAAACCTCTGCAATGAATACGATACGATTGCAATGAATATCATACAATGTCCTTATTATATCACGTTATATAACCACATGGGACAAATCGCAGAAAGCAATATACTTAATAGTTTTTCATAAAATAGTACATACAAAAAACGTGCCACCCAAAGGTGACACGTTTATTATGTAGACAAGCAAGTATCTATAGTGTTCTGCTAATGCTTATTTGAAGCCATTACAAAGGCTGTCGAATAATGCTTGGTCAGGTTTTACAACATCTTCAGTCAATGGACGAGGATGTGGTCCGCCATTTGCTGCAGCCATTGCTTTTTCAAAGGAAGGTTTAGATGTATTTTGATAGATAAGGCCTGTAACCAAACCATCAGTATCACCCAAAGTTTTAAGCGCTGTTGCACGATCTGTTGGGTCATAACCTTCAGGCAATACTACTAAATGTTCTTTGAACCAATCATAGCTATTGCGTTTGTTGTATGTAACACATGGGCTAAATACATTGATGAAGGAGAAGCCCTCATGATCCATAGCTTGTTGAATCAAATCAACGAGCTCTTTACGATTCACCATATAGCTTTGCGCTACAAATGTAGCACCTGCTGCAATCGCAGTTTCACAAACGGACAATGGAGACTCAAACGCACCATGAGGAGTTGTTTTTGTAACAAAACCGATATCAGAACGAGGGGATGCTTGACCTTTAGTCAAACCATATACATGGTTATCCATTACTACGTATGTCATGTTTACATTACGTTTAAAAGCATGAATGGTGTGACCCATACCGATAGCAAAGGCATCACCGTCACCGGAAAATGCGATAACTTCTAGGTCTTGGTTAGCAAGCTTAACGCCTTGCGCATAAGGAAGCGCACGGCCATGAGTTGTATGCGCACCATAAGCGTAGAAATAGCCACCGATACGGCTAGAACAACCAATACCGGAAATTACGGCTAATTTTTCTGGTGGAATATTTTTCGCTACTACAGCGTCAGTAATCGCCGCTTGAACCCCATAATGGCCACAGCCTGGACACCAGTTAGGACGAATATCATTTCTGTAATCTTTAGCTGTTGTCATATTATAGGACCTCCTTAATCGCATTTTTCACATAACTTTTTGTGAATGGATTACCATCGTATTTCAAGCAGCTAGAAATCTTATGTTTCTTATGCATGTTGATTTTAAATAAGTTAGCCAATTGACCAGTTTTATTGTGTTCTACAATAACTACTTTTTTCGCCGCATCAAAGAACGGTTGTAATTGCTTTGCTGGGAATGGTTTAATTAAGCGCAATTGTAAATGGTTAACTTTAACACCTTCTTGATCGAATTCAGCAACAGCTTCTTCGATAGCACCACGACTAGAAGCCATACCTACAACGAGTACATCCGCTTCATCGTATTTAGCATTGTTCAAGAATGGATCATAATTGTCAGCTACAGTTTCCAATTTACGGAAACGTTTATCAGTTTGCGCTACGTGCATTGTAGGCGCTTCTGCTGGTTTACCTTCTTCATTATGCTCTAAACCTGTGGAAAGGAATAGACCATTTTTCATACCTGGAATTGTACGAGGAGAAATGCCATCTTCAGTCAATTCAAAGCGTTTGAAATAGTTAGGTTGTACCAATTCAGGAAGCTCAGCTTCTTTCATCATTTTACCTCGATTAATAGGTACGCGGTTCAAATCGAAAGAAGGAACGGATTGTTTATTCAAACCTTGTTGTAAGTCAGGCATAAAGATAACTGGACATTGGTACATTTCTGCCAAGTTGAAAGCTTTTTGAATTTCATAGAAACATTCTTCAATAGATGTTGGAGAAATTACGATACCAGAGTAGTCACCATGTGCATTGTAGCAAGCTGCATCAATATCGGATTGTTCAACTTTTGTAGCCATACCAGTGGATGGGCCAGAACGTTGAACGTCAATAACAACCATTGGCAATTCAGCCATGGAAGCCATAGACAAGGATTCTGCCATCAAGGAAAGGCCTGGACCAGAAGTACATGTAAAGCCACGAACACCTGCGTATACACCACCCATAGCTGTCATACATGCTGCGATTTCGTCTTCTGTTTGAACAACAGTTGAGCCCAACTTATCCATAGTTTTAATCATGTATTCCATAACTTCGGATGCGGGCGTAATAGGATATGATGCCATGAAACGGGAGCCCGCAGCAATAGCACCAAGAGCACATGCTTCGTTACCTAATAAGAACATTTGATCTTTCTTACCAGGCGCTGGCAATGTATCGATTTCAACATCGCCTAATTTTTCCATTACAAGACCATGACCATCATCGAAAGCAGCCAAGTTTTTATCAATAATCTCTTGGGATTTCTTTGCAAATTTCTCAGTAATAGCATCTTTAAACATCTTAGTATCAAAACCAAGAAGCGCTACGGACATTCCAAGTGCTACGATATTACGCATCAACAAGGAGCCTTGTTTCATTGCTGTTTCAGAGATAGGCAAAGATAAACAATTAATCTTTGTACCTTCAAATTTAGAAAAGTCTGGATTAACTTTGCTATCACAGATGATATATCCACCATCGCGTACTTCGGAACCGTGCATATCAACGGTTTCTTGATCAAGGGAAAGCAAGAAGTCTACCCCTTCACCAATGGACATAATTTGTTCCAATGCTACGCGCAATGCGAATGTAGTATGACCACCTTTGATGCGAGATGCAAATAAACGTTGGCTATACAAAGAGTAGCCTTCTTTAGCAAGGATTGTGGCCATAATTTCGCCGCAACTCTCGATACCTTCACCTTGTTGGCCGCCCATTTTCCAGATAAAATCTTTACGTTTTTGCAAGAGATTCACCCTCCTTAGGATAAAAATTACACTGCTGACAAGAGTCTACCTTACTATTTTAATGTATGTATAGTACGAACCTGTCTTATATCGTCATTGTATCATGTATATTTTAGGTTTACAATGTATCATTTCACATAATAATAGGTATAAATTAAGGTATTATAACTAAAAATTATAAGAGAAAAAGGATACCACTTTTTAAGTAGTATCCTTTTAGTATTTATGCTTATCGTTTTATATTCAGACGGCAAAAAAAGAGTCTATATAAAATTATATAGAATATTTATTCTCGAATCATCTAAAATATTTATTTCGTAACACCTCTTGTTGTCGCTCCTCAGTGAAGAATATTTCTTCTAAACATAAGCCTTGAGCGGGTGCAGTTTTTCCTATAACACGGCGGTCCTTAGCTTCTAAGTACCCTTTAATGTCCTCCACCTTACGGCGACCAAGTCCGACATCTACGAGTAGCCCCGCAATATTACGCACCATATGGTATAAGAACCCATCACCGACCACAGAAATCGTTACGTGAGCCCCCTTTGCCTCAACATGGATTCCCAGGATTGTTTTTACAGGATCAGCAGGGGTTGAATTCGTTCCCTTTAAGGTTGTAAAGTCATGCGTACCTACTAGTTCATTACCTGCAGCCTGCATCCGATCAATATCTAAGGGCTTTTTCACATGCCAATGATATCGCTGCGTCAAAGGATCTGCAATGAGCTGATTATGAATCGTATATACATACTCTTTACCGTATATATTCCACCGTGGCTTCCAATCTAGCGGAATTTCTATCGCTTCTATAACGACTATATCCTTAGGTATATGAGCTATCATGGCGCGAGGGATATTTTCTACGGGTATAGTCCCTGATGTTTGAAAGCTACATACCTGAAATTTAGCATGCACCCCTGCATCCGTACGAGATGCACCATAAATTTGAATGGGTTCATTACAAATACGTGATAAACCATATTCCAAACATCCTTGTACCGTTAAGCCTTTATCATTAGGTTGCTTTTGATAACCTGCTAAATCTGTACCATCATAAGCCACTATGATCTGTATGTTTCTCATAGATCTAACCACCACAATGCGACAAGTACAATAGTTACCAAAACAACAGCGCCAACACCAATATAATCGACATAAGTAACTTGTAATTCCTTCATACGCGTACGGTTGACGCCACCTCTATAGCAACGCGCTTCCATAGCGATAGCTAATTCATCGGCCCGTCGAAACGCACTGATAAATAATGGCACTAAAAGTGGCACCATGTTTTTCGCTCGTTGAATAATAGAGCCTGTCACAAAGTCTGCACCACGAGTAGATTGTGCTTTCATAATACGATCTGTCTCATCCAATAAGGTAGGGATGAAACGCAGCGCAATAGTCATCATCATGGCGAGCTCATGAGCAGGAACACCTATGCGACGGAACGGATTGAGCAAGTGCTCGATGCCATCAGTTAAGCGAATTGGTGATGTGGTATAGGTCAACAAAGAAGAAAACAAGATTAAGAAGATTAATCGTGCCGCCATTTGAAGGCCCATTGCCACGCCATGGTCGGTAATATTAATAATCCCCCATTGAAAAATTGGATTCCCTGGTGTCGTAAAAATGTGAATCCCCATAGTAAATACGATGATAATCCAAAGCGGTTTAATAGCAGACCACATCAGACGTAATGGCAAACGCGATAATAGCATTGCAAAGATGGTGAAACCACCTACTATGCCATAGGCTAGTGGAGAATTTGCCAAGAAGATAGCCACTACGAAGATGGTAGTAGCAATAATCTTTGCTCGCGGATCCATGCGATGCAAGAAGGAATTCCCTGGGAAGTATTGACCAATAGTAATGTTATTTAACATGGCTACCTCCCTCTAGAATTGCTTGTACCGCATCATCTACAGACAGTACGCGATTAGACACATCAAGGCCTTGTTCACGCAAATATTCCATAGTAACGGACACTGGCGGTACATCTACACCGACAGCCTGTAATTCATCACGATGATTATTAAAGATGTCCATCGGTTCACCATCGAGAACGATACGCCCTTTATCGAGTACTACAAGACGAGAGGCCATGCGAGAAATATCTTCCATATTGTGAGATACAAGAATTACAGTTATTCCCTTTTCTTTATGTAGTCGAATGATTTCTTCAAAGATTTCTTCCCGTCCAAATGGATCAAGACCAGCAGATGGTTCATCGAGCACGAGAAAATCTGGGTCCATAGCCACTACGCCAGCAATAGCCACGCGACGCATTTGACCACCAGATAAATGGAATGGAGAACGTTCTGCATACGTGTCGTAATCGAGCCCTACGAACTTCATCGCATCTCGCACACGCTCGTCTACGTCATCAGCACTAAGCCCTAAATTTTTAGGACCAAAGGCGATATCTTGAGCGATGGTTTCTTCAAACAATTGATGCTCTGGATACTGGAATACCATCCCCACCTTATGACGCATTTTTTTAGCTTCCTCTGTGGAGGCGCTAATATCTACACCATTGACAGTAACTGTACCAGTTGTAGGATGTAATAGCCCATTTAGATGTTGTACAAAGGTGGATTTACCGGAACCAGTATGACCGATAACACCTAGAAACTCCCCATTTTCAATGGTAAGTGATACACCACGAAGCGCAGTCTTTTCAAAAGGGGTACCCATGCCGTAGGTATATGTAATATTATCTAACACAATCGCCATTAATGGGTTCCCTCCCCTCTTGGAGCATCTGTTGAGTGTATAGCGGATAATTGTTTACCTAACTTTGAGCCTTTAAGGCCCTTTGCTAACTCTTCATTATTAATGATACTCTTACCCACTTCATAACCTTTAGCATTCAATTTGAAAGCAATCTCAGAGGCTACCGGTACATCGAGGCCCAGACCTTTTAAGGTATCTACATGGCTAAAAATTTCACGAGGCGTACCATCATGTAATTTCACACCATTTTTCATAACCACAACGCGGTCTGCCGTAACAGCTTCCTCCATGAAGTGCGTAATATATACAATCGTAATGCCCTCTTCCTTATTGAGTTTGTGAACCGTTTCAAGCACTTCGCGGCGACCTTTTGGATCGAGCATCGCTGTTGGTTCATCAAGAACGATGCAATCAGGCTTCATCGCTAATACACCTGCGATAGCAATACGTTGTTTTTGTCCGCCCGATAATAAATGGGGACCATGTTCTCTATATTCGGTCATATTAACAGCGGCTAACGCTGCATCGACACGTTGTCTAATTTCTGCACTAGGAATACCTAAGTTTTCTGGACCAAAGGCAACGTCCTCCTCTACAACGGCCGCTACGATTTGGTTATCAGGATTTTGGAATACCATTCCTACATGTTGGCGAATATTCCAAATATGCGCTTCATCCCGCGTATCAAAGCCACATACATTGATATGACCTTCACTAGGTTGTAATAACACATTAAAATGCTTGGCAAGCGTACTTTTACCACTGCCATTAGTGCCAATGATACAAACAAATTCACCACGCTTAATGGATAGATTCACATCATCCAAGGCACGTACATCATTGCCGTTTTCATCAGTATAAATATGACTCATATGATTGACCTCAATCATAATGTCTTGTTCATTCATGGATAACCTCATATCTTTCTAGTCAATTTCGTTTCTATGAAAGTAGAACCATTTGCATCATCTATCATACTCATGTTGTGCATAATCCCCATATTTCAATTTATCCTATTTAATAGAACTTGAATTTAATAATGTCTTAGATATTATGCAAAAGGTTGACAATACATATTCATCCTTTACGATAACTGCTAACATATTACGATATTATACTAGTCGATTGTACCATAAAATTGACAATAAAAAAACGGTGCTGCAACATAAGTTACAACACCGTATGAGTTTGATTAAACTAACTCGATAATAGCCAAAGGTGCAGCGTCACCTTTGCGAAGACCAGTTTTGATTACACGAGTGTAACCACC
>ERZ1108166.849-NODE-849-length-15209-cov-5.638775_pt1 | contig 15209 bp, 25 predicted proteins | sample MGYA00403702_ERZ1108166 | MGnify/ENA primary metagenome ERZ1108166 (study PRJEB35170, sample SAMEA104062401) | human gut metagenome | biome: human gut; feature: human-associated habitat; material: faeces | place: Denmark | collected 2012-05-01 ...
CCCTAGGCGATACCGTATGAGCCTGATTTGACTGCCAGGCTGTGATACCTGGCAGTCGTTAATGCGAAGGAGTTCAATGAGATTCATTCAAATCCATTTATACTATAGCATAGAGTGAGTGTGCAATTCTATGCAGTCTTTTCTTTATATTCAAAATTTCTCAAAGCTCTGCTATGAATATCATGCGTTCTTCGCCAACTATACCCCATCTCTACAGCTACTTCTTCCCATTTCAATCCTTTTATGTACCGAAGTCTCAACACCTCCTGCTCATCCTCGTTATCCAGTGCTCGAATATCTCTTTCTATCCTCTGCCTTAATTTTGCCCGTTCCAAGCGCTCCTGTTTTAACTCTTCAATCATCTCGTCCAGCTTAACGATGTAATTCGATAAATCAGACTGCTCACTACCCCGCGGCATTCCATCATTCACGACGGAAGGAAACATCTTGTTCATTCGTAGCTCTTGAATTTCATCAAGAATTCTTTCTTCCCTCCGCAATGCTTTCCGGTAAGAGCGGAGATATTCTTTTTTCTTTTCATTTTCTTCCTGAATTGACAATTCCACCGGCATCACCTCTTCCATTCCTTCTTTGTCTTCCGATCTCTTACTGCTGTCACTTCTAACCCCATCAGTCCAGCCACCTCATTCAGAATTTTATAAGCATTATAAATATGTGTCGGTATTCTGTCCGCTGTATGTATTGCCTTACCTGCTGTCGGGTCGCTGTAACCCTCACTGTTTTTATAACCTATTGCTCTCACCCCTTTTTATTGTTCCGCGGTTTAAAGATACCAAGTTCTACGCAGTCAAGCGGGCTGCAGCCACGTCTATGCCCTTCAATGGCTAAATATTCGCATATACCAGATACTACACTGCTTGTTTGCGACTTCGTAAAGTATATGCACTTCCGGCACTGTTTTTCTTTTAATTCGTTTATCTGACGTTCTGTCATCTCACTCCATGCTTTCTTCTTTCTCACAAACCTCATTCCTCCCACTTGATTTTCTGTCCGCATTCATCGCAATTTTCTTGCCCATACACATCTATGCAGCCACATGATGGACATTCATACACTGGAGCAAACTTTGTTTCATGCTCAATTGCTTTCTTTGAAACCTGTTTTTCCAGTGCCTCCAAAGCAGCTTCGTAAGCTTGTCTTCTTCTGTTGCTCAATGTCCTCTCTAATTTTCCTGAGAAATACTCTATCGCTTTCTGTGTATCCATTATCTCGTCCCTCCTTTGTACGGTTCCGGAAGCGGTTGCCAGGCGACCACCTTTCCATTCGGCACTACGGCAAAGCTTTTCAATGTTCCTTTTTCGTAATGTAACGGGTAGATATATACCGTCTTCTCGTATACTTGATTATTCATGTTTCTCACCCTTACCACAAATTGCGCTAAAACTTCTTTCCCTTCTTCCGGTAATCTCTCACTGACCGGAATCCAGCCGTCATCTGCATATATTCTCGGCTGCTCATCAATCACTCTTCTGAACGATTCTTTACATTCTCTGACGACTGTTGTCTGCTTCGGATTTCCTGTAATAGCAAGAAAAAAATTCATTACTTCATCATCGAGTGCGTTTGCATCGATTAATCTTTTTCCAGACATATTTGTAACCTCATCCATGTGAGAACGGATGATTTCCTCTACTTTTTCAATCCTTATGCTTTCCCAGCGCATATTTCCAAGTTTAGCATTGTTATTTATCTCTTCCAAAATCTTCTCTAATACGTTCATTCTTTTACCTCCAACAATCCCGCTTCTATAAATACGTCTTCCAATAGCTCGCTCATTTTATTAGTATCAATGGTAATCGGCTCACGTGGAAACTCTTCTTGATTTCCACAGCACGCATACAATTTTGCAATTAAAATATCATATTTTTTCATCACTCCACCTCCAACAGTTCTGGATTATCAAAAATATTGCCGTCTTTTCTTATCTTCCATTCTCCATATAGACTGTATGTTCGCTTTCGTTTTTCGTCTACGAGCACAAGATTTCCATTTTCATATTTAATTACTCCATATCCTGAAAGTCCGCTACATCTAATATATGCAATGTCATTCTCCCAAATCTTCTGGCCGTTCTTGTCGGCAAGCCCTGTGTACTGGCAAATGGTATCAGGAGCAACTTCGATAAATTCATTAAAACTAAGCCCAAAACTGTTCCAATGAACAATATATTTCTTATCCGTGTAAGGTTCACTGAAATATCCGCCTTCCACCCATTCTCCATTATCTTTTCTCTTTGCTTTAAAAAGGATTTCTCTGTTCATTCTTTTAACCGTCCTTTCTCTTTGTTCCAATCGAATGAAGAATACGCAATACATTGTCTACACTTTTCTATTGTCTCGTCATTAAATTTGTCTGGGATTCCAGAACATGCGCCATTCGTATCTGTAGCACCATATTTCTTTCGCAGACTACACTTTTCCATGCGCTTATTTATGCGGCATTGCTTACAAACAATCTTTTTTCCTGTCGTGCATCCTTCTTGCCTTGCGTAGTATGCTGCCCAAGCTTTACTTACTCCAACTCTACTACTACTCCAGCTCAATATATTTTCTCCGCATACATCACAGTAAACATCTGTTGTCACTTCTCTATATATTGCCATTTCCTATCATTCCCTCCTATCAAACTTCCTCATCATCTGCTGCCGCCAGTCCTCCCGGTGTTTATCACAGGTATCATCCTCGTTAATCAGGATTCCCTTGCGGTCACACAGACCGTTATCGTTGTCTATACATGTTGCGCATGTTTTATTATTCATTGTTTTCTCCTCCTTACAATCCTATTTTTCTCACCAACTCCCAGTGTTCCTCGTCAAATCCAAACCCTATATCCTGCAGGTCCTCCATCATACTGAGTATGGTCTTCTCTCCTCGATTCGCCATCTTGACATATTCGTTTGCTCCTTTAACGATTTTCAGCAACGTATCTGCTTTCCAGTGTTTTTTATCATGCAGATATTTCATAACCGTCACTGTATTGACGATATTAGACCACTCTTCTGCTTCCTCCCAGGCATCCTTCCAGATTTCTTCTTCCATGCGCTTTAGCTGGTCTCGTGTCGCATGGAACTCCATTGCCATGTGCTGTATCTGCTGATTGGCAAATGGTAGCTTAGCCCTGGAAGATGCTTTTCTTTTTAGTTTGTTACTCATATCTCCTGCCTCTTTTCTTGGCGATTTTTTCAAGCTCATAAGCTGCATCCGAAAGAGCTATTTCAATAAGTTTCCCTTCTGGATATTTCTTCCGGATTTCGTGGCATTTATCCACTACTCTCTTCCAAGCTGCATCATCTTCCAGAAGAGTATAATTAAACTCTTCAAACAGCTCTCTGACTTCTGGATACAACTCCCAGAGTTTTTTGCGTTCTTCTCTGCTAATCATAACTCTTCAATCCGGATATAAATCCCCGGAACGTCCGCCCAGAACTTTTCCGTGACCTCTGATGCCACCAGGCAATCATCTTTCCAAAATCCGCACATTGTCATGCAGTCCTTTAACATTTTCTGAAGATTATCTGTGTCAGGCTTCGTAATCCGGTATTCCCCGTCTTGATGTTTTCCGTCATTTTTAAAACACCACTTTGTAAACAACCGACAACCGGTCTCCATTCTTTTTCTCGGTTTATGCTTTGCCAAGTAACCACACAATTTCAGTTTTGCATTTTTTACTTCTGGCGGATCATAAAAAACAGGCTTGCCATTAACCACTGTTACTTTATGTTCTTGAGCTGTTACAGTTGGCGGTTCCATTGACATAAAAAATTCCATCGCCATTTCGCTTCACCTCTCTGTCGTGTTAAACTTTCTTTTTTTCTTCCTGCGCCCTGTCATCGGGGAGGGGGAAGGGAGACGGGGCCGGGCAGCCTTAGGCCCGTCCCTCTCCTACCCCCGTGACCTCGCGATAGCGGGGGAATATTTATACCCTTTAGGGTATAAGGTTTCCCCGCCGCCAGCGGAAACCTGAAATTTCAGTTTTCCCCGCCACAATTTTTACTGCGGCGGAAACCTTGTTTTTAGATTTCCCCGTTGTTTTTATTTTTGTGGCGGAAACCTTAATTTTTAGGTTTCCCCGTGATTCTTTTTCACTACTTTTCCGTCTTCGCAAATGTAATTTCCATGTTCTTTTATCCGGTCGCGAGCTGTTCTTTCAGAGATTCCTAAGTACTCCGCCACCTCTTTTACAGTTGGTGGTTCTCCAAAATTACTATCATTTACTGCCTCTTCAAGTGCTTTTCTTCGCTCCTGTTTGCGGTCTTTTGCATTCTTTTTAATCCTATCTGTACCTTTTTGCCAAGGAGGTTTTTCCATATCCGCTTGTAAATCAGTTAAGCAGCCAACCTCATCCAGCCTGTGAACAGGGTACTGAAACCACGAATTTACCGGTTCAAACTTTGGGAACTCTCGAAGCGTCCCTTCAATTCTCCATGCTGTTTTTGCCTTCACAGCCTTTTTTGCGTCCTCAATTTGTTCGTTCAGTCTTCTCATCTGCCATTTGTCCAAATGGGCTTCGCAATACGAAATCATCTGTTTGCTGCTCAGTAAATCATCTTGAGACAAGTCATCTTCCCACTTGTAATGAGCGTCCAGATAAGATTTGCATGCTGCGCAAATTGCATTATTTTCCTGCTGCTTCATAAGAGCCTCTGTTGGTTCCAGTTCGATTAAATCCAGAAGAGCGTCAGGGTCTCGGGCAAACACACCAGAACCAGAAGCCCTATCCATAGACTTCTTCCCTCCCTGGCTGCCTTTGGAATGATGATGGCAATAAATCACGGCACTGTTTAACTCCGTACACACAAGGTCAAACTGATTGCAGAAATTAGCCATCTGGTCTGCGCTGTTTTCGTCACCGGTAATAACCTTATAAATCGGGTCAATAATAATTGCTGTATAGCTTTTTTTAGCTGCCCTTCTGATAAGCTTTGGCGCCAATTTATCCATTGGCACAGACTTTCCACGAAGATTCCAAATGTCAATACTATCCAGATGCTCCGGATTAATCCCCATTGCTCCGTATACATCTTTAAATCTATGTAAGCAGCTCGCACGGTCAAGCTCTAGATTGACATATAAGACTTTGCCCTGTGCACATTCCCAATTAAGCCACTTTTTTCCTTCCGCAATGCAAATACATAATTCAATGAGTAAAAAGGACTTTCCTGCCTTTGACGGTCCTGCAATCAGCATTTTATGTCCTTTCCTCAAAATGCCATCAATTAAGCATGGAGCAAGTTCAGGAAGATTATTCCAGACGCTTTCCAATCCTTCGGGGTCTGGAAGGTCATCGTTAATCCCTTCAATCCATTCATACCATTCATTCCAGGAAGATTTTCCAATATTGGTATCCACAAGGAACTGTTTTCTTCCATTTCGAATAATGCCCGGCATTCTGGATAATCTGGAAGGATTTCGGTTCTGCGTATCCACATCAATTCCGTTTTTCTGACAAACGTCATACAGGTAATCTACGCGCTTCCTGTATTCCGCATAATCAGCAGCGTCCACTTTTACAATAGCATGAAGGCTTTTCTTTCCGGAATGCACCAGACAGGCAATCGGAAGTTCCAATTCACGAAGAATCGCGTTCTGGTGTGCAATATCTGTGGAATCAGATTCTACAAGCGCATACCGATATTCCGTTACATTTTCATTTTTGCAGCCATTTCCGTCCAATGGATTGAAACGAATCCACGCTCCGGCTTCCGGGTTATAATCCCCCAGAACTGCCCCAATATCTCCGTTGCACTGGTTTAGCTGCTCAATGAGTTGTCCGGCTGTGCGGTCCCAGCTACCTTTCTGTGGAAGCCATCGCGTGCCTTTTTCGTCCGTCTTTTCCCAGCTTCCTGTGACATACCCTACATTTTCCTCGGCTTCAAATAAGGTTTCCAAATACTTCACGAGATGGTCTATGGGATTCCAGTCTTTTGGCTCATAGACTTCTTTTCCCTCAATCCAGTTCTGATCCACCACGACACGGTCAGAATCTCTTTGAATGGTGTCGTTCCAATCTAGCTCATGTCCGCGTTCCGGAATCCAGCCGCGGTCCATTGCCATTTGTACAATCGTCCCTCCCGTCACAGGAGAAGATGAGCCTGAAAAAGAATTCCATTTTCGCGCGCATTCCCCCTGGTGGTATCGTCCAATATCTCGGCGGCTCCACATATCCCATGCATTCACAGAATAGCCTTCCTGTTTCAGTGCCATTCCTACATTGATCCATTCCTGGTAATTCAGGGATCCGGGATCTATATGTTCCATTATTTCTGTCAGGCTCGTTTTCTGCTCCATATTTATGCTCCTTTATACTCCTGAGGAATAATATCAGAAGGAATCCTCCACCCATTTGCAGCTATCCGGTCAATCAGTTTTTTTGCCGTATCAAACTGCCAGGTTCCCACATGCTGGAAGCCCCTGCCTTCCAGGAAGCGAATCTGTTTCGGGGTTGTCAATCCTTCATTTCTTCTCTTGTCTAACCGGTCAAGAAGTTTCGCTGCCTTACCGGCATTTTCAATCTGGTCTGGAAGGATTCCTAGCTTTTCAAGTGTAGCTTTTTGTTTATCTGACGGTGGTCCCATCTCCCAACCGAATGCCGGGACATATCCGGAAAGGTCTTCTGCTTGGATGCTCATTTCAAACTGCAGCGGGTCTACAAGTTTTTTCTTTCTCCTCTTCATTTCTGCAAGCTGCTTTGCAAGAGCTTCTTCCCTCTGCGCCACTACGTCCTCGGAAGCCGTCTTCTCTGCTTCCTCAATATCTACTGGACAGCCTGCGGCTTCTTCCAGATTTTCCGTCATTTTCTGAGCTACTTCCTCGTTATCACAAATCAGGCTTGCAGGGTGACAAAGCTCATGGCGTTCTGTATGCCATAGAAAATCCAGTAGCAATAAATGGTCTTTTCCGGGCGACAGCCTCGTTCCGCGTCCCACCATCTGGCAATACAGGCTGCGTACTTTTGTAGGTCTTAATACCACCACGCAATCTACCGATGGGCAGTCCCAGCCTTCTGTAAGCAGCATACTGTTACAGAGTACGTTGTATTTTCCTGATTCAAAGTCTGCAAGGATTTCCGCCCTGTCCTGGCTGTCTCCATTTACTTCCGCAGCCTGAAATCCATAATTATTCAAAACATCACGGAATTTCTGACTGGTCTTTACCAACGGAAGAAATACGACTGTCTTTTTGTCTGCGCAATATTTTTGCATTTCCTGTGCAATTCCTTCTAAGTAAGGGTCAAGTGCGGTTCCGATGTCACTTGCCTTAAAATCTCCAGCCTGCACAGAAACACCGCTCATGTCAATCTTCAGTGGAATTGTAAGTGCTTTTATCGGAGTTAAATATCCTTCTTTAATGGCTTTCGGAAGGGTATATTCATAAGCCAGGGATTCAAAATATTGCCCTAAATTCCGCATATCCCCACGGTCTGGTGTTGCAGTTACCCCCAAAACATGAGCCTCCGGAAAGTGTTTTAATACTTTTTGATAACTGTCTGAGATGCAATGATGTGCCTCGTCTATGATGATTGTATTAAAATAATCTTCTGGAAACTGTCCAAGGCGTTTCTCTCTCATTAAGGTCTGCACAGAACCAACCACGACACGAAACCAACTTCCCAGACAGGAGCTCTCCGCTTTTTCTATGGCGCTGTTTAACCCTGTTGTCTTTTTTAATTTATCTGCTGCCTGATCCAGAAGCTCTCCCCTATGGGCAAGGATTAATACTCGGTCGCCTTTTCGCACACAATCTTCCGTTATTTTTGCAAATACAATGGTCTTGCCACAGCCAGTTGGCAGCACCAGGAGTGTTTTCCTGATGCCGTTGTCCCACTGCTCAAAGACCGCCTCTTTTGCCTCCTGCTGATATGGTCTTAGTTCCATCACATTTTCCTCTTTTTAAAATGAACCGGCATTAAAAGCTGGTTTATTCGCATCTTTTGGATACAGCTTCTCGATATGGTTATACATCTTAGTCGGGTCTTTGGTTCCAGGTGTCAAGCCGACTTTTGCTTTTGCGGTCAGTCCAGGGAGTGCTCCCCAGTTCATTCTCAGCTCTTCTCCTTCTTTCTTTAATCCAACACCACGGAACAACTCTGATAATTTCCACTCAAGAGAGCTGTGCAACACATAGTTCTCCCGGATTGTAACGTCTCTGTCATGACCATGTACGATAAAATACACCACTGCCATATTGCATGCCGGAAGCTTTCCACTTCCCTTAGATCTGCTTCTTTCAAATTTTTCTACAGTTACATTGTAATCACCTTCCGGCAATGGCTCAAAATTCTGTCCGTCTTCTTTAATTGTATCGTCCCAGCTAAATTCTCTTCCTTCTGTTGACATATCTTATTTCTCCTTTTTAATTAAATGGTATTTCCTGTTTTTCTTTCATTTCTTTAACCATGCCAAAGACCTGTTCCCATGCTCCAATCAGGCAGCCATTGATAAAGTCTGCATCGTAATCTCTGATTTTGACATCTTCCGGGTAGTACCCTCTTGCAGCAACCACAGCCTGAATGTCCCATTCGTCCACATGGTTCGCCTCCATCAAGTCTCTAAGTGGTTTCGGAATCGCCGGATCCTGTGATGGAAAATCACTCTTCGGTTCTTCCAGAGGTAAATTCATCTGCTGCCCTGCATCCGCAGATACAGACTCCTGTTTCGGAGTTTCTTTTTTAGGCTCCGGTATGCTCTGCTCTGACACTGTTTCTTTTCGTGTCTGGCGGTTACTGGGACGTTCTTCTATAATATGGGCAATGGAACTATATTTAAACGGAATTTCTTCCAGCAACCCATATCGGTTTTTTGCATCCCAACAAGCATGATGTGCAGTATACATCACTCTGGTTCCGCCCTGTGCCTTGAATTTCTTGCCTTTGTCATCTGTCGCAACGGATATGGTTTTGTAATTTGCAAACAAAAGCATATCCGCCCACTCTTTAATAAGAGGCGAAGTCTGGGAACTGGTCTTTTTCCCAAGCTTCAGCTCCCAGCGGTCATAAGCCCCCATTTCATCTGGCTGCTCAAATTTCCGAATCTGCGCATGTGCAGTAAGCACTACATTCACACCGGCTTCTACCACTTCTGTAAGCCTGTTCAAAAAACGTCCCATCTCTTCTTTTACATAGACATATCCATTTCCGTATCCGAAGTCCTCAATGCCCTTTTTCTGATGCTTGTCGCAGATACTCTGCACGCACATGGCTTCCGCCCAGTCGATGGTATCAATTACCAGTGTCTTGCAAATATCTGGGTGTGTTTTTATGTATGCAATCTGATCTAAAATCATCTGCCATGACGTTGGTTTAGGTAATCTGGCTACGTCCATAGAATTGGTACTTCCTTCTGTGTCAATAAATACTGGTTCCGGGAAACCACTTGCAAAAGTAGATTTGCCAATTCCTTCCGGACCATAAATAACAACTTTTTTCGCGCAAGGAATTTTTCCTCTGATAATCTCCATTTAAAATGCACCTGCCTTCCAAGTTTTTTTCGGTTCTGGATCATGCTCCTGACCCACTACATAACCATCTTCAATAATGATACTGCATTCTTCCCCCGTGCTTACTCTAGTGGCAATGGCCTGCAGCCCTTCTGCTTCCAGCCATTCACCAAACTCTCGCAAGGTCTTCATGTCCATCTGCTCCAGTTTATCCAGAAGCACAAATCCACACTCTGGATTTAATTTTCGCACGATTGCCGTGGCAACCTTCATTCGGTCAGCTCCGGACATGTTATCCCATTTCTGCCCTTCGTATACCAGTTCTCCATCCATCACGGATAAATCTGGAAGTGGAAGTGCTGCGGAATTTAAAAGGTCCGTCTTTTTGTTTCTTACATCGGAAATCTTAGCTGTAAGATCGTTGTATTCGTTTCTGTAGGTCTTCGCATCGTCTTCTGCTTTTTCTTTGTCAAGATTTGCCCTAACTTTCCGGTTGATTTCTTCAATATTCGCAATGTTCTTTTCCAATTCAGCGGTAGATTCATCCTGCAAGTCCACGGCGGACAATCGGGCGATTCTTAAATCTTCTTCGATTTTTCTCTGCTTTGCTAAAAGCTCAGAAAGATTATCATTGATTTTTTGATACTCCTGTTCCATCTGATGGAGATACTCCCGTTTCCTCTGGTTCTCTCCGTTTTTTGCAAGGATTTCCTGCTGCTGCCGTATCAAATCAGAAGGGGAAATCAGGTCTTTCGGAGCATCTGGAAAATACGGCTGCTCTTTTGCAAATTTTTCTTTTTGGTCAGCAGTACGTCCCACATATAACCGCTCCTGATACAGCTCTTTTTCCTCTTTTTCCAATTCCATCAGCTTATCCCCTACTCCGATAATCTGTAGGAGAACCTGTGCTTTTTCTTTCCCGGATGCTTCCATAAACTTAGGAAGATCCAATGCAAAGTTATTTACGAACTCATTTAAAAGCTGCTGTCCTGCTTTCTTTCCTGATGGGTCTGTGACTTTTAAGGCACTATTCTTTCCTTTGCGCTCTACAACAAGCCCGTTATTCATAACGATATGCAAAGTGGGTGGAATTATTGAGCCTTCTCGCTCCGCTTGTGAGGGTTTAAACCGGTCGCCCCCAAGAGCCCATGCAATCGCATCCAGCACAGAGGTTTTTCCTTGTTTGTTGTTTCCACCGATGATAGTCAAACCGTTCTGTTTTGGCTCTACCTTTACAGCTTTGATTCGCTTGACATTTTCAATTTCAAGTTGATTAATCTTCATACTCATTCTTGATTTTCCTTTCATTCTGCTTTACAATAAGGTTGTTAAAATTTTTTCTAAGCCCCTTAGTGAGTTGCCGCTCCTGGGGCTTTTTCTGTTGCCAACAGTATGTAAAATGCTACTATAGCAATTGCACCGGCTCCTGTAATCTGGGCAAGGGTATCTGTCCACTCCCAGAAGGGCAGGTATGTAGCCAGTGCTCCGATGATGATGGATAAAACAGCGTTACGTTTCATAGTTTCCATTCTCCTCTTGTCCAGTAGATTCCCTCTGCGTCCCGGAAGATTTCCCAGTCACAGCAAATCAGATGCAGCGTGCCAATGTATTTCATTTGGTTCATATCCTGACCTGTTGTCAGAGGACGCGCCTGTTTGTGTATGTCATATAATCTCATGTATTCTTCCTTTCTCATCCTATTCTGACAAATCTTCTTCCAATACCGTCCTGTTGCTCCAGCCAATCATCCTGGCTACCTTTTCAGGACTGAATTCCGGAACGTATTTCCTTGCATTTTTATCAAGCAGGCGTCTGCGATATGTCATATAATCTAAAAAGACCAGCATATTAATGAGAAGAATTTTTCCATCTCTTATAACAGCATAATCTCCGTACCGTTCATGCTCCTTTTCTTCAATTTCATGCAGTCTATTCCGGACAGTACTGGGACTTATGTCGAATTCCTGAGCAATTCGCTCTTTTTGCATGTACGGATAACCACAAATTGATTCTACATATGCTACAGCCATCTTTCTCACCTCCTCTCTGCTTTCCTCATTTACAGCGGTAACTCCATTTGTTCATACTCCGGTACTTTCACAAAATCATCTGGAAGTCTAATGCCAAACTGTTCAGACACCATCTTGAACGCTTCGCAAATCTTCCACGGAGCTGAACCTTGCTTCTCCATGCGCTTGTCCATTTCCTTATTAAAGGAAGCAACTTCGCCAAGAGACGTAGCCTTGGTTTCATAAATCTTTTCTGTTTCACGGTGTTCCATCTCATAGAAACGCTTCACATATCTGGCAGTAAAGATTACACCTTTTTCTCCGGTGGATTTGTTTGCCAAAAAGTCGCAGCCAAGCTTTGTGACCTGGTAACACTTGTTCTCTTTTCCGCTGGCGTCACGATATGCGGAAGGAATGAAATAATCACTCACCACGAAATTGTTGTCAGTTAAAATTTTGATGATGCCCGCAGATTTCTTATCTCCGTCAAGCTTCCTTAATAATTTCCAGTGTTCTGTTTCCATCATCTCTGCCACTTCCAAAGTTGTAATTGTTGTTTTTCTTAAATCGTTCATGCGTCCTCCTTTTTAGTTGATTTTAAATCATCTTTATGGGCAAAAAAAATCCGTTCTTTCTCTCTCAATGAATCAATTTTTAATAGTTCACAAAGGGCTGCTACTTCACTAGTTTTAAATTCCTGTTTGTTTTCTACTTTTAATTGAAAACCGTAAGGAGATAAACCAAGATATTCAGCAACAAACTTCATTTTCAACCCATTTTTAGCAATTAATTCTTTTAATGCTGTTGTATCTGTCAACCAATTCACCTCTTTTCTTTTGATGATTTTAAATCATCTACAATTAATATATCACTGTGATGATTAAAAGTCAACTATTTTTTTACATTTATTCAAAAATAATTGATTTTAAATAAACTTCGTGATATAATCAAGTTATCAAACATTAGAAAGGTGGTGCGTTATGGCTGATATAGGACACAGAATAAAGGAACGAAGAGAAGAACTTAAAATGACTCAGCAGGAACTTGCTGATAAATTAGGATATAAAAACAAATCTTCTATAGCAAAAATAGAAACTGGCACAAATGATATTGTACAGAGCAAAGTAGTAGAATTTGCAAAAGTATTAGATACTACAGTTGCAGACTTGATGGGCTGGACAGTTGCAGAGGAAGCTGCGCGCGCTATAGCATCTTCCGCAAAACAGGCTCTCAAAGAATTAAAAAAAGGCGTAGTCATTAATGTCCTCGGTCGTGTAGCTGCCGGTATTCCCATAGATGCAATAGAAGATATTATAGATACAGAAGAAATCCCCGAGGAAATGGCTAGAACCGGAGAATTTTTTGGTTTACAGATACATGGCGATTCTATGACTCCCGGCATTTGTGATGGAGATATTGTGATTGTACGTCAGCAGGACGATGCCGAATCTGGAGATATTGTAATTGCCACAATAAACGGAGATGAGGCAACCTGTAAGCGTTTACGAAAATACAAAGATGGAATAGAATTAATTTCCAATAATCCCAGCTATTCCCCATTTGAGTTCAGCAATCAGGAAATAGAAGAAAAACCCGTTCGGATTATTGGAAAAGTCGTGGAATTAAGAAGAAAGTTTTAGAAGGTGCGTGACTTTTACGACTTTCAGTCGTATTAATATATGAAAACTATTTTGTTCCATGTTTTGCTGTTATACGGATGGGATAATGATTAAATCGCAGAAATGCGTTTTAATAAAAACATTTTTAGGAGGAAAAGAAAATGAAAAAGAGATTCATGGTTTTATTAACTGCTGTATCGCTTGTAGCAACACCTATTTATGTACAAGCAGACGAAAAAGATGATAAAATCGCAGAACTGGAAGCAAAAATTCAAGAAATGCAACAAACTATTGACGAACTCCAGGCGAACATTCCTGACACAGAACCTTCTGCAGTAGCAAACGAATCAGACTCACAAAACCAAGCAAATTACAATATAACATATCAAAATATTTCGTTTTACCAAGACTCTATCAACACATTATGGGCTCAAGCCATTGTAGAAATTACAAACACTGGAAATTGCGATTTGTACTTAAATTATAGCTCTTATGAACTCATTTCGGAAGCGGGATCAATAATTCACACAAATAGTAATTCTTTCACTGCATACCCTCAAGTTATATCTCCAGGCGAAAAGGGCTACTATTACGAAGAAGTAATGATGGACGAAGGTACCCCTACTGAAGGGATTAGCATAACTCCACACATCAATGCTTCGTCTTCAAAAATCGTCAACACCCGTTTAGAAGTAAGCAATACCGAAGTGTACGATAAAGAATTTGGTAACATAGATTTACATGGAAAAATAAAAAATACTACCGATACCGAGCAATCCTATATTAGTGTGGCAGCGGTGTTATTTAACTCTGAGAAGAAACCAATTGGTCTGTTACATACTGCACTACCGGACAGTTTTCAGCCCGGCGAAGAAAGAGGATTTGAATTAGAAGCTTTTTCTCTTCCTCCGAGCATAAACAAGGCAGCTATTTCGGAATATACCGTTTATTCGTATCCAATTCAATATCAATACTGATAGCACAAATACATCTGATTACTAAAGGAGAAAAATCTTATGAAAAAGAACAAACGATTACTTTCTCTGGTTCTTGCCGTATTTATGCTTTTCACTTCGCCAGCATATTTTTATGTTCCCGTCGAAGTCAAAGCCTCTTCCACTACAAGAGCCTCTGCACAATTAAAAAATCAAACCAAAAGCCTGACTATGGTAAAAGGGCAAAAAACAACTGTCAAGCCGCCTGTTAAAATGACATATTCGTCCAGTAACCCCAAAATTGCGTCTGTATCATCTAAAGGGGTAATCACTGCAAAAGCAAAAGGCTCTGCAACAATCACAGGAAAGTATAAAAAAATCAAATGGACATATAAGGTAAAAGTTGAACAACCGAAGTTAAATAAAACTTCTCTGACACTTTATACCGGGCAATCTTATCAGTTGAAGTTCTCTGGAACAACACGCAAGGCAACATGGAGTTCCAGCAACAAATCCATTGCCACTGTAAGCACATCTGGAAAGATTTCCGCCAAAAAGACCGGAAGCACATACATCACTGCGAAAATAAATGGCGTTTCTTATAAGTGCAAGCTCACAGTTAAGGCAAAAACACAAAATACAGTCTGGCTTTCTGCGACAGGAAGTAAATACCATAAGATTCCAAATTGTGGCAAGATGAATCCGGCAAGAGCCAGAAAGGTAGACTTATCTTACGCAAAAGCCCACCATTACACACCATGTAGTAAATGTTTCAAGTAACACCTATTTCATTGGCTCCTGTTTATTCAGGAGCCGCACCTTGACAATATAATATACTTACCTGGGCAGCTGGGGGACGTGCTTTTCATCCAATCTGAGTCTTGACAGAAAGGATGATGCTTATGAGTACATATGAGGAATTAAGCCTGATTGTAAGCGTTGCCTTATTAATCGTTGCAATTCTGAATCTAACACATAAGAAATAGCCGTCCTACCCTGACAAAGTAAACGGCTATTTCTTAGTTCTTTATTTCCGCCAGAGTGGGTGAAGTGCACTCACCTTCCGGCTGTCTTGTTAAGTATATTATATGTCAAACATAACTATTTGTCAAACTGAAAAACCGCCCCGGTGCGCCAACACCAGAGCGGCAAGTATCTTCCGAAGATAGATACCCTAATTCGCAAAAATAT
>ERZ1108166.856-NODE-856-length-15021-cov-13.480422_pt1 | contig 15021 bp, 16 predicted proteins | sample MGYA00403702_ERZ1108166 | MGnify/ENA primary metagenome ERZ1108166 (study PRJEB35170, sample SAMEA104062401) | human gut metagenome | biome: human gut; feature: human-associated habitat; material: faeces | place: Denmark | collected 2012-05-01 ...
ATAGCCCTTTGGAGGGCTAATAATAAACCACCAGTTGAACTGGTGGTTGCTAACTAGCATAGAGAAAAGCCAAAAGGACGCTTGTTTTCAGAACTTCTGGAAGATGAGTGTCCTTTTCTTTTATCCCAAGGCAAAGGAGCAGATAAAAAATGGCAAGGAAGAAAGAAATGTGTTCATCAGAGAATCACGAGCCGGGTGCAGGTATTGTACTGATGAAATTGGAAGAGTTGCATAGCTTTGAAGGACACCCGTTTAAAGTAGAGAGAAATCAGGAACTGTTTGAACTGCGATGCAGTATTGAGAAGGAAGGCGTATTAGTTCCACTTCTGGTGAGAAAAAATCCACATGGTGATGGATATGAAATTATAGCCGGACACAGACGAAAAGAAGCTGCACTATGGGCAGGACTTACGGAAGTGCCGGTTATTATCCGGGAACTGGATGATGATCAGTCGGTTATAGCGATGGTGGACAGTAACCTCCAAAGAGAGAAGATACTGCCAAGCGAAAAAGCGTTTGCCTATAAAATGCGTCTGGAAGCAATGAAGCACCAGGGAAGAGCAGAAGCAGATACTTCGGACCCACTGGAAGCGAAGTGTAAGACAGAACTGGTGAATGTATCAGAACTGGAAGCAGAATTACAGAAACTTGGAAAAGTAAAAATCCAGAAAAAAGGCGGAGCAGAAGGCAAGCGAAGCAATGAACAGCTCGCCAGTATGGTTGGCGAAAGTGTGACACAGATCAAGCGATATATCCGGTTAACCCATCTGATTCCGAAGATACTGGATATGGTTGATAAAGAAATACTTGCGATCCGGTCAGCAGTGGAGATATCGTTTCTGAGCGAAGAAGAACAGTATGAACTCCATGCAGTCATGGAACTGGAACAGAGCATTCCTAACATTTCTCAAGCAAATCGGTTAAAGCGTATGAGCCAGCAGAAATGCCTTGATATGTGTAAGAGAAGTGCAACGGACGTCAGATAGTATCTGCGCTTTTATTGATGAGTCATTGGTGCGTGCCAAAGGGAAACGTCTGAAACGAAGTGAAGTGTTCCATATGTATGAGGAATACTGCAAAGAGAATGGCAGACAGGGGCATGGTAAATCCAACTTTTTCAGGAATATGACAGATAAAGGTTTCCTTCTGAAGCAGTACAATGGTGAGTTTTATTATCAGGATATTGCAGTTAAGGAAGAAGATTTTTGTCCTGTAGATCCAGAAGAAAGAATACCTTTTGAAGAAACAGATACAGATTATAAACAGTTACAGTTAAATATGAATCAGGGAATTAAGGGCATTTAGGGCAAAATAAGCAAAAAGAAATGTTACCGGAGCAGGAGAAATAACAAAGATAGCTGCCAGAGTACATAAAATTTTGCTTTTTTTACACTGACTGCCCTTTTTCAGGTATCAACGTTTTAGCTGATACAAATATAGGTTTTTCCCGAATTTGGGAAAAAGTAAAAAAATAAAAATTAAGAAAGTGTGAGGTATGATTATGAGAATGATGAAAAACAACAATAATGAAACAGTTATGGTGATCGGGATTGATCATGGGTATGGAAACATGAAAACTGCCACCAGATGCTTTCCATCCGGTGTAGCCAGATATGACAAGGAGCCAATCTTCCAGAATAATCGTCTTGTTTACCATGGCATGTATTACCAGATCGGAGAGGAACACAAGGAGTTCTGTGCAGAGAAAACGCAGGATGAGGACTATTATGTGCTGACACTGGCAGCTATTGCAAGGGAACTGGATGGGAAAGGAATGAATCAGGCAAAGGTACACATTGCAGCCGGACTTCCGCTTACCTGGGTAGCTACACAGAAAGAAGACTTTCAGAAATATCTTCTCCAGAATGAATGTGTAGATTTTACATTCCGTAATAAAGAATATCATGTGGAGTTTGCAGGTGCTGATATTTACCCACAGGGATTTGCAGCAGCCTTTTACCGTTTACAGGATTTCAAAGGAATCAACATGCTTGTGGATATTGGAAACGGAACTATGAACATCATGTATATCAACAATTCCCGTTCATTAGAGAAGAAATGCTTTACAGAGAAATATGGAACGCATCAGTGTGTGCTTGCAGTCAGGGAATCCCTGCTGAAAGAACTTGGAACAGTGGTGGACGATCTGGTGATTGAGCAGGTGATCCGTACCGGGACAGCAGATATTGGTGAGAAATATCTGACAGTCATTCGTAAAGCTGCCGGAGATTATACGAAAGAAATTTTCCATAAGCTGAGAGAACGGGAATATAATCCAGAACTGATGCGTTTGTATGTGGTCGGCGGTGGCGGTTGTATGATCCAGAATTTTGGAGAATATGACAAGAGCCGGGTGACAATTGTACGGGACATCTGTGCCACAGCGAAAGGCTATGAAGCAATGACCGTAAGGAAAATCCAGAGAAACGGAGGGATGCTTGTATGAGAAAAGAACGGAAAATCATCAACACAAATATCCGTTTAAATCTTTGTGATGAACAGGACAGACAGGCATGGGAATATTTGCAGACGATGGACAGGGAAAAATATAAATCGTACACCAGAGCAGTTGTAGTTGCTTTAAACGATTATTTTTCCAGAGAGTACAGGAATGAAGCAGATCCGTATCTGGAAACCAGAGAAAAGGAAGATGCTTTTCTGGAAAGAGTAGAGACAGCTGTCCGGGATGGAGTAAAAGAATCCGTCCCGATGGCTATGGCGAAGAACCTGCTGGAAATGCTTGTACCGTTTGTAAAAGAATCGGTAGGGGAAATTAATCTGCCGGAAAGAACACTAACAATGGAGAAAACGGATGGAGAGATCGCAGAGGATAATCCGGACTGGGAGAAAGAAGCTGATATGGATGCAGCGTTGGATTTTGCAGACAGTTTTTAGATAGTTATGAAATAGCAGTAACAGGAAAACAGACTGACAGTAAGGAATAGCTTTACAAAAACAGAATAGCAGAAAAAGACAATGGCAGTGGTTACATTTCAGACATTATGAATTGGAGAAATGTTTATGACTGCTATTTTTATGTCTTTTAGCAGAAATGGAAAGAGATCCAGAAAAAGAAAGACAGAAATAACAGGATAATATAACAGAAAAGCGTTGGTAGATGGGTGGATTGAACAAGCAAGGCGAAGAAAAGAAGATGTGGAATAAAGATACAGGGAGAATGTATGCCCACAACATTATTTCCTGGCATAAGGATGAGCAGATCACTCCGGAGCAGGCATTTGAATTTGGAAAAGAGTTTGCAGAAAATTGGTTCAGTGGATTCCAGACCTTAGTGGCTGTGCATAAGGATAAAGACCATATCCACTGCCATTTGGTTACTAATTCAGTGAGTTATGAAGATGGGAGAAAGCTGCATAACACCAGAAAAGATCTGGAACGTATGAAACAGCTTACCAATCAGATATGCCGGGAACGAGGACTGACCGTTGCCGAAAAAGGAAAGCATTTTGATGGAAGTCAGATTGAAAAAGGGGAAGTCATTGCATGGAGCAAAGACAAATATAATCTGTTCCGTCAGCAGGTAAAGGATAGCTTTGTAGCGGACTGTGCAATGGCAGTGTTAAAAGCACTGGAAAATTGTATCAGCAAAGAAAAGTTTATAGAAAAAATGAAGCAGTTCGGATGGAACGTAAACTGGACAGAGAAACGGAAGCACATTACTTTTCAGAACCAAGAGGGAAAGAAAGTACGTGACAGTAATCTGTTCAAAACATTTCATTTGGATATCAGCAAGGAGGGACTAGAGAATGAATTTAATGGAAATAGGAAAAAATCCAGAGATATTGAAATCAGAGACAGCAGAGCAGCCGAAGAACTCAGAAATTATTACAGAGAACTTGACACAGCTATCGCAGCTGCCGGAGGAATCACCGATCAAGCTCAAAGTAGAAAGAGATCTCCTAATGCAGAGTTTCGAGAGAGCGAAAGAGTTCATGCGGACACAGAAAAAGCAGATACAGATGCTGGAAGAAGAGAAACAGACGATCTTATCCGACAGGCAGAGATTGCGAGAAGAAGTTCGGAAATCAACCGTAGAAATTCAGTGTCTGACAACCGAATTGTCCGAAACGCAGAAGCTGAATCAATCGCTTCAGCAGAGCAACGACGATCTGAGGAACAGAAATGGATTAATGAGCAGGAGCGAGCAGGAGCAGCTCGAAGAAGAAATAAGAGACGTTCGGGACCAGAACTCTAAACTACAAATACAGGTGAACAAATCATCTGTTGAAGCAGTAGATGATGCACAGAAGAAACAGAAAGAAGCAGAGAAAAAGATGGAACAGGCAGAAGCAAAAGCCCGTAATGAAAAGAAACGTGCAGAGATGGAAATCCGTAAAACGAAAAAAGAAGTAAAGGCCAGAACCGAAAAAATGAGGGACGCAGAATATTTCTGGGGAATAGGATACATTACAGTAATCCTGTTTGCAATCATACAGAATGGTGCTTTTCAGCATGATTTCATAGATTTTTTTAGGATTCCATTCACATGGTATGTTCGATTTTGTGAATGGTTGGTATATCCGACTTATGATAATGGGTTCAATCAGAAAATAGCTTATACGGGGGGAGAAGCCTGGGTTATCAGGATTTTGGCAATCGTAGCTATAATTTTTATATTGGCAATTATGATAGTAATGATTGTAGAAGCAATAAAACGATACAAAAAATGTGGGATGAAATTTCACAGATGTTTTTAATTGGAAGTCTTTCAGGAATAACAGTGCTTGGAGATGTAACTAGAAAATATCTGCCGGTGAATTTGATTTTGCTATTTATACTCATTAATATGGGTATCATGCTACTCAGAATATATCTTCGGAAGAAGTTTGATTATATGTAATTTGTTATTTTAATGACCAGTGGGTGGTACCTGACAAATGATAAAGCTGTTATTATGATTGCACACCGCCTAAAAACAGTACAGAAAGCTGAACGGATTTTCGCTCTGGAGAATGGAAAACCGTACAGCAGGGAATACATGAAGAACTTGTGAGACAGGATGGGATTTATCGTCATTTTATTGTTGAAAGAAGAGAGGCAACAAAATGGAGAGTTTAGGAGTCTAAATGTCTGGTGCGGCGATATTCCAAAGGTGATACACCAAAATGCTTTTTAAACACAGAGGCGAATTTGCTCTGATTCAGATATCCGACCTGTGCTGCAATCTCAGCTACAGACAGTCGTGTTGAGGCAAGCAGTTCGCCTGCTTTATTCATACGCATTTCACGCAGATAGACAGAAATATTCTGTCCGTAAACACCGCGAAAATAATTTTTTAGACTGGTTTCGCTGATAGAAAAATATTCAGCCAATTCCCACGCAGGATGATGCAGCCTTAGGTCTGAGGTGATGATATTTTCGACCTTTTTAGCAATATTAACCTGAGATTCAGTAAAGAAAGTGCAGGCCTGAGACTTAGGGATAGCCTCCAAATTTTGTAGTACTGAGAATAAAGCGAGCGTATATATTTTCATTTGAATGACTGCAAAAGAGGCCGGAAAATCATATAATTCCCATAGTTTTTTGAGAATTTCCTCAGTTTCGTGGGTCGCTGTCGATATATAAGTGCTTCCATGAGGACAAAACATCTCTGAGATTTTTCTGAAATCAATGCTAAATTCATTTTGTACCCATGTATTTTCTAAAGTAAATGTATCTATATCAATAAAGAATTCAAGCCCCTCATAGATGCGCTTTGGATAAACATATTCTTTTTGGGCGAAGCATTCTGTGAGAGAAAGTTCTCTGTCTTTGATGTAGACAAAATTTTTGTTGTTCAGGATCATTTCACAACGACCTGTCACACAATAGTTAAGAAGCAATGGACCTTTTGTAATGGAGCTGTCTGATCGAAGGTCGGGAGCCGTCCAGGTTGGAGAATTTATAAAAATATATGCCAGAGACAGACCGGAAAAAAGTGAAAAAAAGGTCATCGAACCTTTACCTTCCTTCGTATTTAATATAAGCTCCATACTATATTCAGCCTGTTTTATGGATATACCTGGTATTTTGATACATTTTTTGATCACGTCGTTAATTTTCATAGAAGATCTCCCTGATATAAGTACTTTTGCCCTGTAACAGATAATATTATAGGATTTGAAGAGAGCAGAGTCAACAATAAAACCCAATGCTGTTTGGAGCTAAAATGATATTTGGTTGTAGAGATATAACAAAACATATGGTATTTTATGGAGTAGTTAGATAGAGCTAATTATACAAGGGAGGTATTCTGTATGAATAACAAATTACAGGCGAAGGACCTGATTAATCTGGGACTTTTCACAGTCCTTTATTTTGTACTCGGATGTTGTGTGGCAATTCCGATTGGCTTTGTTCCGATATTTCTTCCGATTCTTGGTGCATTGTGGACACTGATCACAGGAATTCCATTTATGTTATTCCTGACAAGGGTAAAGAAGTTTGGTATGGTAACGCTGATGGCAATTCTGAGTGGCCTTTTGATGGGACTTACCGGAATGGGATATTGGGGTGTACCTTTGGGGCTTATCTTTGGGCTGCTGGGAGATTTGATTCTGAAATTTGGCAATTATAAAAGTGCTAAAAGGAGCCTGATTGGATATGCAGTATTCAGTCTCTGGATGGTTGGTACATATATTCCAATGTACTTCATGGTAGAAGATTCAAGAGCCAGCTTCGCAGCCAGTTTTGGTAAAGAGTATGCAGATAAAGTAATGGCTGTCATGCCTATGTGGAGCATTGTTCTTGTGATTGCAGGTATCTTTATCTGCGCAATCATTGGAGGAATGATTGGAAAAGCGTTGCTCAAAAAACACTTTGTAAAAGCAGGAATCGTGTAATGGATGAGATATTATCTGCTACTGTTGACAGCAGAAATGGAATTGTTTTAGATCCTAGAACAAAATTGTTTATGCTTATAACGATTACAACATTGATGTTCAATACCAGCAATGATGGAATCATGAATATAGTGAAACCAATACTAAGCCTTATACCATTTGTATTGATTTTGTCAGAGCACAAATTCAAAACAGCCGGTAAATATGCAGTTCTCTATGCGGTATGCTTTGTACTGGAGCGGCTGGCATTGAATGTTTGGAGTGGTATGATTTCTTTTCTGATATTGGCAGCAACATCAATTATGACGCGTTTTGCACCGGGAATTATGACAGGCGCATATCTGATTTCTTCTACATCTGTAAGTGAGTTTATCAGTGCAATGGAGCGGATGCATGTCACAGAAAAAATCATAATACCGTTGTCAGTTATTTTCCGTTTCTTTCCTACAATCAAGGAAGAATATCAGGCAATCCGGGATGCAATGAAAATGAGAAATATCCGTTTTGGTGGTAAAAATCCATTCCTTATGATTGAATACCGGCTGATACCATTGATGGTATCCGTAATAAAAATTGGTGATGAGCTGTCTGCAGCAGCTCTAACAAGGGGACTTGGTGCACCGGTCAGAAGAACCAATGTCTGCGAGATTGGCTTTCATGTACAGGATTTTATTGCCATTGTTGTTTGCTTTGCATGCTTTATATTGTTCTTTTTGCATCAGTATATTGTTTTTTGAGGTAGTACATTATGATAAAAATAGATCATGCAACATTTACATATAGAGAAAATAATGAATATTCTGTGGGAATCCGGGATATTGATCTGGAGATAGAAGATGGTCAGGTTATTGTGCTATGTGGGGAGAGCGGTTGTGGAAAAACAACACTCACTCGAATGATCAATGGGTTGATTCCACATTATTATGAAGGAAAATTAACTGGTGAGATATGGATAAATGGGATAAATGTTTCGCAGCAGCCACTGTATGATACAGCAAAAATTGTTGGAAGTGTTTTTCAAAATCCACGGTCACAGTTTTTTAATGTAGATACAACAAGCGAGATTACTTTTGGATGTGAAAATCTTGGAATGCCAAAGGAAGAAATCAAAGATCGATTGCAGGCTACAATTCAGGAGCTGCATCTGAAAAAATTGATTGGACGCAATATTTTTCAGCTTTCAGGTGGAGAGAAGCAGAAGATTGCCTGTGCAGGGGTTTCTATTATGAAACCGGATATTTTTGTCCTGGACGAACCCTCTTCTAATCTGGATGCAGCTTCAATCATGGATCTGCGAAGAATAATCGCCCACTGGAAGGAACAGGGAAAAACGATTATTATATCGGAGCATCGCCTGTATTATCTGCGTGGGCTGGCGGATCGGTTTATTTATATGAAAGAGGGACAGATTATTCAGGATTATTCAGCCACAGAGTTTGAAAATCTGACAGAAGAAAAGCGGGGAGAGATGGGACTGCGGGCTTATGTTCTGGAAAATCTCCTTATGCCAGAGATGTTGATATCAGAAAGAACCACAATGGAGCTTCATGATTTTAATTTTGCATATAAGAATGGTCCACAGATTTTATATATCAGAGAATGTGAGATTCCGGCAAATCGGATTGTCGCAATTACGGGCAATAATGGAGCTGGAAAATCTACTTTTTCCCGTTGTTTCTGTGGTTTGGAAAAACAATGTGGCACAATCATCTGGAATGGAAAAACTTACAGACCAAAAGAAAGGCTGAAAGCCTGTTATATGGTTATGCAGGAAGTGAATCATCAGCTTTTTACAGAGACAATACAGGATGAAGTTATGATTAGCATGAAAGAAGAAAATGAGAAAGAAGCAGACAAATTTCTTGATATGCTGGATCTGATAAAAGTCAAAGACCGTCATCCGATGTCACTTTCCGGAGGTCAGAAGCAGCGGGCGGCTATCGCATCTGCAATTGCCTCCGGGCGCTCTGTGCTGTTTTTGGATGAACCAACCAGTGGTCTTGATCATAAGCATATGCTGGAGGTTGCAGAGGTTCTAAGAGAAGTGTGGGATACCGGAATTTCGGTTTATGTGATCACACATGATTTGGAACTGATTATAGAGTGTTGCACTGATGTCATTCATTTTGAAAATGGAACTATTGCAGATCAGTATCAGATGGATGCAGAAGGAATGGAGAAGATAAGAAAATATTTTATGCAGGGAAAGTGTTGTGGCAAGTGGAGTAAATCTGACTGATGGTAAAGGATATTGTAAATAGTTTTGGAAAGTAGATGAATGATAATTATGAGCAAATATAATCCTTTATGGAAGTGGATCAATAAAAATAAAACAGACGATTTCAAGTTGACTTTTGCTGAAATTGAAAACATTGCCGGAGTGCCTATAGATCATTCGTTCCTTACATTCAAAAAGGAACTTTTGCAGTATGGTTTTAAGGTGGCAAAAATTTCTATGAAGGAACAGACAGTAGATTTTGAAAAAGTCAAAGAGGAGGCTTAAACATGGAATCAAAGAAATAGAACTTGTAGTTGCATCTTCGATTGGTGCAGATCTTGCCATGGCATTTCTGACATAGGCAAAAATACCGTTAAAGCATGTATTTTTTGATGGTGGACAGTTTGTACAAATTGGAAAGGCAACACGCAAAATCATGGTTCCGTTCTTATATATAGCAATGAAAAGTTTATATTGGTCAAAAGGAAAGATGCTGAAGAGAATCATGTGGTGTGACGACGGCAAAATCAAACTACAGATGCATCTGCTAAGTGAAAATTGAATACACGGGAAAATAAAAAATCGAAACAGCAGACTTGACAAATTCCTGTAATGAGTTAAAATATAACAGTGCTATATAGCACTGTTATATTTTTAAAAAGAACTTTAGAGGATACGAAAAGAATGTCGACAAAAGCAGAAGATACACAAAAAAATATATTAAATACAGCCAGAAAACATTTCCTGAAAGATGGTCTGACCGGAGCATCTTTAAGAAACATTGTAAAAGATGCCGGACTTACTACTGGTGCATTTTACAAATATTATCCGACGAAAGAGGCACTTTTTGATGCACTGACAGATCCCTATATGGAACACATTTATCAGATTTATGATCAGATCGTTGAGGAGTTTGAAAAGCTTTCGGCCAGTGATCAGACAAGGAATATGTCGTATACATCCAGTGACGGAATGGAGCAGATGGTTGATTATATTTATGATCATTATGATAATTTCAGATTATTGTTGAAATGTGGAGACAGTGGAAAATTTGAACTATTCATACACAATATGGTAGAACGGGAAATGAAGTCCAGCCTGAAATATATGGAAAAGATGAAAGAGAACGGTGTGAAAATACCGATTGTAGAGGAAAGCCTTATGCATATGATCTATACGGGATTTTTTTCATCAGTATTTCAGATCATTGAGCACGATATAGATAGAGAGACTGCAAAGAAAAATGTGCATCAGCTGAAAGAATTCAATACAGGTGGCTGGGAACGATTGTGGAATATTGAATTCCCGGTATAACTAATGTAAGTCAGGTGGCTAATGCCAGTAAGCACCTATTTTATTATATATGAGTTAGAATAAACTAATGAAAGAAACAACAATAAAACCAAAGTAAGGAGTGAACGAATGTGAAAGAAAAAAAGAAGTCGGCAGTCAGCTGGATCCTGACATGGGCCGGACAAAAAAGAATTGCCTATGTATGGAGTGTGTTACTTGCAATCGGAAATGTGATTTTTAAGATTTTGCCGTATTTTATTATTGCAGATATAGTAAAGCTGTTTTTAAATGGTGAAAAGGAGTTTGAAATATATCTTGCAAAAGCGGTTCTGATTGCATTATCGTTTATCATTGCAGAACTGCTTCATTCACTTTCGACAGCATTGTCACATAAAGCAACGTTTGCAGTACTTGCAAATATAAGAAAATCCTGCTGTGACAAGCTGGCGCGGGTACCTCTTGGCTATGTGAAAGACACACCTTCCGGTACATTTAAAAATATTATGGTGGAAAGAATCGACAGTATCGAGACAACACTGGCGCATATTGTCCCGGAATTCACGTCCAATCTGCTGGCACCGATTGTGATTTTGATTTATTTCTTCCTGACAGACTGGAGACTGGCACTCTGGTCATTGGTGCCGGTTATAGTGGGATTTCTTTCCTATTTTGGAATGATGCTGGATTATAAACCAAGCTTCGAGAGAACGGTTCAGACAACAAAAGATCTGAATGATGCGGCAGTGGAATATATTGACGGAATCGAAGTGATCAAGGCATTTGGAAAGACAGAAAGTTCTTATGCCAAATTTACAAAGGCGGCTTTTGAATATGCAGATTCCTTTATTTCCTGGATGAAACGGTGCTCGATCTTTCATGGACTGATGATGGTGGTCACACCTTATACGCTTCTTACGGTATTGCCGTTTGGGGCACATTATGTAGCCAATGGAACACTTGCGATTTCAGATTTTGTCATCTGCATTATTTTATCACTTGGAATCGTTGGACCGTTGATCACAGTGGGTTCCTATACAGATGATCTTGGCAAGATCGGAGTGATTGTTGGTGAAGTGGCAGGAATTCTGGAACAGCCGGAGCTTGAACGTCCAGAGAAAAGTAAAAGTGTTCCAAAAGATAACTCCGTTACACTTGAAAATGTCAGGTTTGGTTATCACGACAAAGAGATTCTGCATGGAGTAACTATGGAGCTAAAAGCAGGAACGGTAAATGCAATCGTAGGACCTTCCGGAAGCGGCAAGTCAACCATCGCAAAGCTGATTGCGTCCTTGTGGGATGTGGATTCCGGAAGTATTAAAATCGGTGGAGTTGATGTCAAAGAAATGTCGCTTGCAGATTTTAATCGGAAAATTGCATATGTTGCACAGGATAATTATCTGTTCAATGAAACGGTACGTGAAAATATTAGACAGGGAAATCCGGAGGCTACAGATGAACAGATCATCGAGGTGACAAAGAAAAGCGGATGCTATGAATTTATCATGCAGCTTGAGAACGGATTTGATACGGTTGTAGGAGGTGCAGGAGGACATCTGTCAGGAGGAGAGAGGCAGCGTATCTCCATTGCAAGGGCAATGCTGAAGGATGCTCCGATTGTAATTCTTGATGAGGCAACTGCTTATACGGATCCGGAAAATGAGGCGATTCTGCAGAATTCTATCGCAAAACTGGTAGCAGGGAAGACCCTGATCGTAATCGCACACAGACTTTCTACTGTTAAGGACAGTGACCAGATCTTTGTTGTAAATGATGGAAATGTAACAGCACATGGCACACATGAGGAACTACTGATGTCATGCCCGCTTTATAAGGAAATGTGGGATGCCCATATTTCTGTAAAAGATACGGTGAAGGAGGGAGAATGATATGTTTGGAATTCTGGCAAAATTCTTTCGTTTTTCAGGCAGGGAAAATGGTAATAAATTTAAACTGTCGATAGTGATCGGACTTATAGAGGCTCTCGCTTCAGCAATGAAGATACCGGCTATTATGTACATATTGATTGGTTTGATGAGTGGAAAACCAATAGGAAAATATATTGGTGGTTCAATTGCGATCATGGTGATTGCAATTGTAGTTGATGTCATCTGTAAGAGATACTCTACAGTGCTTCAGACAGAAGGCGGATATAATGCGAGTGCTTTTATGAGAATCAAGATTGCAGAGCATCTGCGTTATCTGCCGATGGGATATTTTAATGCCAACAGCATCGGGGAAATTTCTTCTATTACGACGAATACAATGGAAACACTTGGCGATGTAGCTGCGAGAGTGGTTATGCTGACCATGCAGGGAATTCTGGAAACATCCATGATCATTCTTATGCTGTTTCTTTTTGACTGGAGAATTGGACTGACAGCTGCAGCAGGAGTGCTTATTTTCTTTGGTGTAAATGCTGTGATGCAGAATGCAGGGAAAAACGATTCAGAGCAAAAAGTGGTATGCGATACAGAGCTTGTAAATCAGATCATGGAGTATCTGCAGGGAATATCAGAAGTAAAATCATACAACCTGCTTGGAAAACAGGCAAAAGGATTAAATGATGCAAATGAAGCATGCGAAAAGATTAATACAAAGATGGAGATGTTGTTTGTCCCTTATCATTTTCTGCAAAGCGTCATAACAAAAACCACAGGTGCAGTAATCGTAGCATGCAGTGCATATTTTTATATTAATGGAACTATGAGTGCGGTCTATGCAATTTGTATGACAATCTCAGCATTTATGCTTTATGCCAGTCTGGAATGTGCAGGAAATTATTCATCTCTTTTACATGTGGTAAGCGTATGTGTAGATAAAGCAAATGCGATATTGGAGCTGGATACCATGGATATCGACGGTAAAGAAATACAGCCGGAAAATTACGATATCAGACTTTCTAATGTTTCGTTTTCTTATGACAAACGGAAGATCATTGATGATATATCGCTTTCTATTCCGCAGAAAACGACGACAGCAATCGTTGGACCATCTGGTGGAGGAAAATCAACACTTTGCAATCTGATTGCCAGATTCTGGGATGTGGACTCCGGGGAAGTGACACTTGGAGGTGTGAATGTAAAAGACTACAGCATGAACAGTCTGATGAGTAATTTCTCATTTGTGTTTCAGTCGGTGTATTTGTTTGCAGACACCATTGAGAATAATATTAAATTCGGACGCCAGGATGCAAGTCATGAGGAAGTGGTGGAAGCGGCGAAGAAAGCATGTTGTCATGATTTCATCAGCAAACTTCCGAATGGATATGACACAGTGATCGGAGAAGGAGGAGCCACACTTTCCGGTGGTGAGAAACAGCGTATTTCGATAGCCAGAGCGATTATGAAGGATGCGCCAATCGTCATATTGGATGAAGCAACGGCAAATGTTGATCCAGAGAATGAAAAGGAGCTGATGGATGCAGTAGATGCACTTACAAAGGAAAAAACGATTATTATGATTGCCCACAGATTAAAAACGGTCAGACATGCAGACCAGATTGTGGTTGTTGACAAAGGAAGAATTGTACAGCAGGGAACACATGAGCAACTAATGAAGCAGGAAGGCATTTATAAGAGATTTGTGGATGCAAGGCAGCAGGCAGTAAGCTGGAAACTGGCCCACTGAGAAATAATCCACAGTTGGAGAATATCCAAATTGAATTGTCTGAAAGAGATTTAATTTAAGTTTCTCTAAGTTTCACTTGTATAGGTGGAATGAGGAAAATTCAATAGAGCAATATGAAAAAAGCACTGAAAACCGTTGGACTAATGGCAGGTGCTTTTTTTGTGCCCGGAGTGCTCCGGGTATTTTTGAGCCTTTTTTTATGAGATTTATGGGGGAGCCGCATGGCAGGGAACAGAATCAAGGGGATCACTGTCGAGATTGGCGGCGATACCACGAAATTGCAGACCGCCTTAAAGGGGGTTAATACAGAAATCCGGAATACGCAGAGCCAGCTGAGGGATGTGGAGAAGCTGCTTCCGGTGACGGGAGTGGCGGCAGATATGGTAATTTCGCCGCAGATGGCCGTGGCAGACAGCGGTGTGATTACCGGTACGGGAACATCCGGCGGTGCGGATCTGACAGCCGGTATTGTGGCGGCACTGAAGGAGGTGCTGGGTGATCAGAAGGGACAGCAGGGGGATCTGGTGATTCCAGTTTATCTGGGGAACCAGCTGCTGGATGAGGTGATTGTGACGGCACAGCAGAGAATGAGTCTGAGGAGCGGAGGTAGATAGGATGACTTTTTTTCAGTATCTTGTGTTTGACGGGGAGAACCTGCCGCTTCCGGATTCTTATGAGGTGGAGCTGGAGGATGTGGAAGCGGATTCCGGCGGTGAGACAGAGGCAGGGACAACACAGAGGGATGTGGTGCGGATCCCGGTGTCGTTTTCCGTTACGGCGAAGTGGTTGAAGAAGCTGGCGGGGTATGCGAAGAAGGATAAGATCAGCGTGTAGTATTTTGATGTGGAGACGCTGGGGATGAAAACAGCGGAAATGTATGTGACGGGGTATAAGGCGAAGCTGAAAAAGGATACCAGTTATAAGGGGCTGTGGACGGTGAGTTTTACGTTGAAGGAGATGTAGGGAAATGGTATACTGGAAGCATCAAATCGTTAAGGAAAGAATCGAAGGTGGTGCAAACGAAAAAGCAGTATGGAGACT
>ERZ1108166.867-NODE-867-length-14751-cov-6.433792_pt1 | contig 14751 bp, 16 predicted proteins | sample MGYA00403702_ERZ1108166 | MGnify/ENA primary metagenome ERZ1108166 (study PRJEB35170, sample SAMEA104062401) | human gut metagenome | biome: human gut; feature: human-associated habitat; material: faeces | place: Denmark | collected 2012-05-01 ...
TTTTCATTGCGTTTTGTGCCTGAGCGAAGCGAAAGGAATGGATATAATAATGAAAGTTTTATGGTTTTCGGTTACACCGGTTTTGAGCGGGGAAGTAGAATTTGAATCTGATAATGGTTTTAATGGCGGAGGATGGATTGATTCTTTGCTAAAATATATGCCGGTTCAAGTTGGAGAGTTAGAAATATATGTTTGTTACCTGAAATGGGGAATAGCTGAAATGAAAATGAAAAAGAGTAGTGTCAGGGAGGGTATAACATATGTAGTAGTGCCAAGTGCATCTCCTTATATGGACAAATTTAGTGAACAGATGTCAAAGGATATTTTTGCTATATACCAAGAGGTTAAGCCCGATATTGTTCATTTGTTTGGAACAGAAACTGTAAATACAAATAATGTGATTAAGATTGTTGGAAAAGAAAAATGTCTAATATCTTTAACGGGCTTAATTAGTTTTTATTCAAAACATTATTTTGCTGAGATTTACCAGGAAATGAGAAAGAATATTACGCTGCGTGATTTATATAAAGGAAGTATTTTTAAAAATTATAAGAAGTTTTGCAAAAATGCAGAAACAGAGGTTGATACACTGGAATATGCAAAGTATGTCACAGGCAGAACGAGTTGGGATTATGCGGGTTCTAAATTGGTTAATTCTGAATTGAAATACTATTTTTGTAATGAAAATTTAAGGGATTCATTTTATGAACATATATGGAAATATGAGGAATGCGAAAAATATTCAATATTTGCATCCAGTTCAGCATCTCCATTAAAGGGATTTCACAAATTGTTAGATGCATTACCTTATGTTTTAAAAAAATATCCTCAAACAAAAGTTTACGTGACAGGCGAGGATTGTGTTGAATTTGGTTCTTTGTACGAGAGAATGAAACGAACGGGATATCAGAAGTTCCTGGCTTCGAAAATCAAAAAAATGAATCTGGAGAATGTGATACAGTTTACAGGACCGTTAAGTGAAAAACAAATGGCGGATAGGTGTGTAAAATCGAATGTTTATGTGTTGGCTTCATGTATAGAAAATTCACCGAACTCCTTATGTGAAGCTATGTTAATGGGAGTACCAAGTGTTGCAGCAAACGTGGGCGGTGTATCAAATTTGATTATAAGCGGAGAAGAAGGTTTTACATATCCATTTTCGGAGTCATATACGTTAGCGTATCGTATTATGCAGTTATTTGAAGATGTTGACTTATGTAGGAAATTTTCTCAAAAAGCGAGATGCAGAGCAATGGAAAGACACGATAGAATGAAAAACGCAGAAACGATGAAAAGGATTTATCAAAACATTTTAGAGGTTGAAGCAAATGAAAAGAGTTTTGATTGCAATGTATGATATGCATTGTGGAGGAGTAGAAAAAGCATTAGTTGATTTGCTGAAAGTTCTTTCTAGTGAAAAAGAATGGAAAATTGATTTAATGGTATTGGAAAAACAGGGAGAGTTCTTGGAACGCGTACCGAAAAGTGTAAATATAATCGAGTGTCCTATACCGAAAGAAGTATTTCTCTATGCAGTAAAATCCACAAAGGATGCACTTAAGTATTCTCTTTTGTATCATCAGGCATATATACCTAAGATAGTGAAACGTTATTTTAAAAACAGAGGAAAATTTCAGCAAGATATTCTGAAAAGAGATTACGAAGAATGGAATTGTCTATTGCCGGAAGTAAAAGAAAATTATGATTTAGCAATTGATTTTCAGGGGATGGGATGTTTTACTACTTTTTATGTTGCACAGAAAATTAAAGCAGATGTTAAGGTATCATGGATTCATAATGATGTCAGCGCTCAGCGGGGAGATCTGCTGTGGCAGGAGTATTACTATAAGAAGTATGCCAGAATATATTGTGTATCGAAAGAAGCTGCAAAACGAACAGCGGAATGTATGCCTTTTGTAAAGGATAAAATAGATATATTTTATAACATTGTTCCCAAAGAAGAAATAATTGCAAGAGCGAATGAGGCGGTACAAGAGCTGAGAGGAAAATGTAAAATTCTTACAATAGGCCGGTTGTCTTTCCAAAAAGGATACGATGTGGCGTTAGAAGCATTGAAAATAGTAAAAGATGAGGGATATATTTTTGACTATTATATTGTTGGTGATGGAGAAGAAAGAGCAAATTTAGAAAAAATTATTAGCGAAAAAGGTTTGGATAAAAATGTGCATTTATTGGGTTATCAGGAAAATCCATATAAATACCTAAAGCAATGCGATATCTATTTTCAGCCATCCAGATTTGAAGGTTTTTGCATTACACTTAGTGAAGCAAAAATATTTGATAAGCCGATTATAACTACAGATTTTGCCGGTGCATGGGAACAGATTGAAAATGGTGTTAATGGTATCGTGATTCCCTGCACAAAGGATGCAATGGCGTTTGCTTTGAAAAATATGATGGATAATCCACTTATGAGAAATCAATTTATTAAGAGTTTGGAAAAAAATCCATTTGTTGTTGAGAATGATTGTGAAAAATTAAGAAAATTGTTACATTAGAGGGATAAATTTATGGAAATTTTATTTTTAGGTTCGGTTGTGACGCCGGTACTTGCGGAAAGACTGTCTGGTACTTCAATCGCAGGTAATAAGATGCAATATTGTGTGTTGAAGGAACTGAGCAAAATAGAAGATGTAAATATATCAGCAATTACTGTAAAATGCCGAGCTGCTTTTCCAAAAGATCGAGTGATTTTTGAGGAAAGAGATACTATTGAAATAGAAACAAATGTGAAAGGATATTGTGCAGCATATTGTAATATACCTATAATCAAACAGATATGGCATACAGTAAGTATGTATTTGGAAACCAGAAGATATATAAAAAAAGAAGGAGCGCCGGATGTGATTTTATCTTTTAATCTTTTTCCACAAACTGGATGGGCAGCGGTAAAAAGTGGAAAAAAATATAACATACCGGTTGCAACACTTTTGGCAGATCTTCCTATTGATGATGCTAATAAACGAAATTGGTTTATGACACAGTGGAGAAAGTTATTCGATTGTTTGACAATTCGCCTTATAAAAGAATGCAAAAATATCATTGCGTTAAATGAAAATGCAATCAAAATATATCACCCGAAAGCTGATTCATTGATTGTGGATGGAGGAATAGACTGGAACAGCAATAATACGTTATTGGCAATTAAAGGGGCGGAAAATAAGGATATTGTGTTTGCAGGGGCATTGGTTCAATACAACGGAATTGTAAATTTGCTTCAAGCCATGCAGATAGTGAAAAAGAGTGGAAAAGATATTATCTTACATATATATGGTGATGGAGATTTAAAAGATTATGTAAAAGCAATGGCGGAGAAGCATGACAATATTGTTTTTCATGGAAGGGTTGCAAGTGAAGAACTGACGGAAATTTATAACAAAGCTTGGTTGTTGATTAATCCGCGCCCGGTAAATGATCCCATTTCCCAGGTCACTTTTCCATCAAAAATGTTCGAATATTTATTAAGTGGAACGCCTGTTTTATCAACACGACTTTCGGGATTTACAAATGATTATAATGATGTAATGTTTTTTGCAGAAAGTGATACACCACAGGGATTGGCAGATAAAATTTTGGAAGTATCATGTCAGTCTCAGGAGGAAATGAATCAAAAAGCATTGAGGGCAAGAAAATTTGTTTTAGACAATAAAACATGGGAGAAACAATGTGAACGGATACACGAGTATTTACAAAAGATAGCAGATACAGACGGAAGAAGGTAATGTATGAAAGTATTGTTTATAACAAATATTCCATCTCCGTATCGAGTGGACTTTTTCAATGAGCTAGGAAAAATGTGTGAGTTGACGGTTGTATTTGAAAAGGCATCATCAGATGAAAGAAATGAAGAGTGGAAACAATATAAATTTGTAAATTTTAAAGGTATAATCTTGAATGGAAAATCTGTAAGTGTGGATAAAGCATTTTCATTGGAAATTATAAGATACGTAAAAGATAAGTCATTCGATCATATTATCTGTGCTAATTGTTTGACACCTACAGGAATGCTGGCTGTAATGTATATGAAATATAAACACATAGTATACTGGCTGGAGAGCGATGGAGCATTTGCAAAAACAGGGAAAGGATTTAAAGAACACATAAAAAATTATTTGATTACTGGTGCAAAAGGCTATTTTAGTACATCAGAAGAACATGATCGGTATTATCTTCAGTATGGTGCAAGGAAAGAACAGATATACAGATATCCGTTTACATCAATAAAAGAAGTTGATTTAATGTCGTCTTTTCCAGATGAGAACGAAAAAAAGTCTTATTTACGTGAAGCTTTAGATATTTGTGAGGAGAAAATGGTTCTTGCGGTTGGGCAGTTCATTTATAGAAAAGGCTTTGATCTTTTATTAAAAGCTGCTCAACATCTCCCAGATGATATAGGAATATATATTGTTGGGGGAGAACCATCAAATGAGTTTATAGAATTAAAAAAACAGTTTAATTTAAATAATGTTCATTTTGTAGGATTTAAGACAAAAAAGGAATTAAAAAAATATTACATGGCCGCAGACTTATTTGTACATCCGACAAGAGAAGATATATGGGGGCTAGTTGTTAATGAAGCAATGGCATATGGGTTACCCGTTATTACAACAAAAAAGTGTACTGCTGGATTAGAACTTGTTAAAAATGGAAAAAATGGGTATATTATACCGATAAATGATAGTGAAACATTGGGAAAACGAATGTTTACTATTTTAAATGATGAGGAGTTACAAAGTAAAATGGGTAAAAATAGTCTATTAAAAATCAGAGAATATACAATAGAGCAGATGGCAAAGCGACATATGGAAATATTGGGGCAATTTGGGAGTGGTCGATAAAATGAAAAAAAATCAATTAAAACTCGGAGTTGTTTTAACGTATGTAAATTTGATGGCAACCAATGTTATTTCCTTATTGTATACACCGTATATTTTACATACGCTTGGACAAAAAGAATACGGTGTCTATACCTTGGTATGGAGTATTGTTAATTACCTTACTGTATTAGATATGGGATTTTCCAATGCTATTATACGCTATGCATCAAAATATCGGGCGGAAGATGATAAAGAAAAAGAGGCAAGACTTTACGGCACATTTTTAATGATATATTTGGGAATAGCAATAGTGGCAATCCTTGCTTGCTATATGATAAGAGGAAATTTTGCCATGTTTGCCAAAGGTTTAACTTCCAGTGAAAGTGATATTGCAGTAAAGTTAATTGCAATTGGAAGTCTTAATATTGCTGTTTCGTTTCCGTTTAGTGTATTCAGGGCTGTTGTTAATGTTTGTGAAGACTATATATTCATAAAATGCGTAGATTTTGCAAGAACTATTTTAACACCAGCAATGACCTTCGTTGTACTTTTTACGGGGCACAGGTCAGTTGGTCTGATGTGGTCATATACCATTATCAGTTTGATTGTTATGGGGGTATATGTTTTTTATACCTTTGCAATTATTAGACAAAGATTCCTGTTCCAATTATGTGAGAGAGCAGTTTTAAGGGAATTATTTGTGTATTCATTTTATACGTTTTTGGGAATGATTGTTGATAAAATATATTGGGGAACAGATCAGATAATATTAGCAAGAGCAACGGATTCTGAGATCATAGCAACATATTCTATTGGCAGTAATTTTCCTAATTATTTTATTTCGTTCTCGACAGCTATCTCAGGGGTATTACTCCCAAGGATAACGAAGATGTCAATTTCCAAAAATGCAGATGAGAAGGCAAGACAAACTCTTTTGTCAGATTGGTTTATAAAAGTTGGAAGATTGCAGTTTTGGGTGCTTTCTTTAGTTTTTCTTGGCTTCCTTTTTTGGGGGAAAGAATTTATATGTCTTTGGGCAGGAAAAGAATATAGTGAGGCATATTTAATTGCAATGATTATTATGTGTCCAAGCATTATTTCCTTGACACAAAACACTGGAATATCTATCCTTCAAGCTGTAAATAAAATTAAATTCAGATCAATTTCCTATGTGTTTATTGCTCTGTTTAATATCATAGTCAGCTTGTTATTGGTTGGAAAATATGGTGGGATTGGATGTGCAGTGGGAACTTCGCTGGGGACAATTTTAGGTCCAATTATATTAATGAATATTTATTATTACCGAGTTATTAAGCTTGACATTCCGGGATACTGGAAGAATGTTTGTTCTATGTTAAAGGGGTGGATTATACCTATAATTGTGGGAACTATCTTAAGTAAGATTATTTATATTGATTCATATATAAAATTGGCTGTTGTAATTATTTTGTTTACTATAGTATTTGGACTGTCAGCATATATTACTGGCTTCAATCCATACGAAAAGAGACTGGTAAAATCTGTTTTATGTAAAATAAAAAAATGATGGATAAGGTAGGATTATGATCAAAGAAATTTTAAAGAAAAATCAAACAATATATGAAGGAATGTGCAAAGGATATGCTAAGTGGCAAGTATATAAAAACTCATTAAAATCGGATACACGGGATCTTAGATATTTTAAAAACAAATATCAGGGAAACAGGTGTTTTATTATTGGCAGTGGTCCGAGTTTGACTGTTCAAGATTTAGATATACTTGAGAAAGAGTATTGCTTTGCGTCAAATAAAATTTATACGGTTTTTCAAAAGACATTGTGGAGACCGACCTTTTATGTCGTTTCAGATAATGACATTACTTCAGAAATGTATGCAAAATCTATTACGTTTGATGAAGGTGTACAGGCAAAATTTTTTCCGGCAAATTTTAGAGAATTATGTAAGGGAGAAAATAAGAATGCTTTTTTTTATAACTATATAGGTTGTGATACTACAGGTAAAATTAAACCTGATTTCAGTGGAGATATTACAAAAAAGATTATAGAAGGTTACTCTGTTGCATATGTAGCAATGCAAATTGCGGTATATATGGGATTTGATGAGATTTATCTTTTAGGATTAGATTTTAGTTGGCCGATTTATAAGGACTGTGCAGGTAATATTTACGAGAATGGACATGCAAAACACAGATTTTATGAAGAAAATCATGAGAAAGATGAGATAAGCATTCCAAATATTGAATTGATGGAAAATGCCTATAAGCAGGCAAGACTATATTGTGAAATGAATAATGTAAAAATATTTAATGCGACCAGAGGCGGTAAATTAGAAGTATTTACAAGAAAAGATTTTGATTCATTGTTTTAAGAGGAATTATGATGAAACTAAAAAATATGTATTGGAGTATTATCCGGGGAATATGCATTTTAGCAGTTGTTGGAATTCATTTGACAGTTCCGTATGATACAGAAGGAACAGTTAGATGGTCATGGTTCTTGATTCGTCGTTTAATTGCTTTTCCGGTGGGTTTATTTTTTTTCATGGCAGGATATTTTGTACACATAGATTTGATGAGAGAGAAAAAATACATATGGAAAAAAATACAAAGGGTATTGATACCATATTTGATTTTTTCTACATTATATATTTTACGAAATTTATTTGTATATGACATAAATTGGAAGGGTATAATGGCAAATTATATATTTGGTACAGCAGAAATACAGCTTTATTTTTGTGTATATTTATTGCAAATGATATTGATGCTGCCATTATTTAAAAAGTTACTTATCGATTCAAATAAAAGGAATGTAACGTTATTTTTGATTTTGACGGTATCGGTATTTTGGTCAATGATTCGATCACAAAGTGATTATGTGTCAATACTTCCTCAGGAGTTCAACATATTTTGTTTCAGTTTTTTAATATATTATGCATTGGGAATTTATGTAAGAGGATATAAAGAAGGAATCTATGATTCACAAATGATTCACTGGATTTTAAATAAAAAGACCATTTATATAATTCTTTTTGCCTTCTTAGGATTGATGATTTCTTGTATAGAAGCATGGCTGATTTCAGAGGTAGGGGCGATAGGTCAATGTACAATAGGAAACTATGTGTATATTGCTTCTCTGATAACACTTGTGATTTACATGTGTATAAAAAATATGACAATTCATCAATACAAAAAAACTTGGCGGATACTAATTTGGCTAGGTGAGAATTCCTTTGATATGTATTTGATACATATGTTTTTACTTCGATTTCTAATAAATATGTTGGACAATGCTACAATATATTATCCGGCAAGACAGATTGTGGAATTTGGAGGTACTCTTTTGGGAAGCTGTTTAATAATTTCTTTAAAGAATTTGTTTATGACAATATACAGCAAACGTCATAAGGATAAGGAGCATATACAATAATGAATGAAGAACTGTATCAAAGTAGGGGACTTAACTTTTTGAAAATTGTTATGATGATTTGTGTAGTAGGGCTACATTTTTTATCACATGGAAATTATTTATTATATGAAAAACCCTTCTCAAAAACATGGGGGGGGGTATGGATTATTCGCAGTTTCATAATGGTTTGTGTGAATTGTTTTGTGATGGTAACCGGATATTATTTGTGTGAGAAAAAGATTAAAATAACAAAAATACTGCGCTTGATGGATGGAATGTTATTTTATTCTGTTATTATTTCTATAATAATCTGGTGTTTGAAATTTTCTGACATTTCAGTTATACAGATAGTGAATACAATATTTCCGTTTATGACTGGGAGTTATTGGTTTATGTCATGCTACATTGTATTATATTTGATTGCACCTTTGATTAATATAGTAATAAGGTCCATAACATTTGAAATGTTTACACGTTATATATTTTTATGTGTTATGCTGTTTTCAATTATACCGACTATGTTTTCTTCTTTTTCAGGATATTCAATTGACAGAACAAACGGATTCGGAGTCATGTGGTTTGTAGTGTTGTATTTGACTGGAGCTTGGTTGAGAAAAACAAATTTTAAATTTAAGAAGAAGTATGCTGCAGTTGGTGTATATATAGGTGCTAGTTTATGCACATTTATGATTACAACAAGTGTAAAGTTTTTTGCAATGTCAGGTGTGGCACCATCGTATATTAATTATGAATTAGACTATATAGGTTACAATTACTTTTCAGTATATATTGCATCAATAGGGTGTTTTTTGCTGTTTAAAAATCTTAGGATTTCAAAACAATATGAAAAAATTATTATGAGTATATCATCGTTAACATTAGGGGTGTATTTGATTTCGGAGCATCCTAGTTTAAGAAATATTTTATTTACAGATGTTTTTCATTGCGATCAATACATAGGTTCTTTATGGTTCCTTGTAGCATTTATTTTGGTTGTTTTTACAGTGTTTTCTGTGTGTTGTATGATTGAATTTGTAAGAAAAAAATACATAGAAAAACATTGCTGTATTATACAAAAGAGTTATATAAAAATAAGTAGTAAATTTATTGCAGGAGGTAGAATGTTTTGATGAAAACTGTAGCATTTATTCCAATTAAACTTAATAATGAAAGAACACCGGGAAAAAATATTAAGCCGTTTGCGGATGGTACACCATTGATGAATTTTGTACAAAAGTCTTTATTACTTTTAAAAGATGAAGGAGTAATAGATGAGGTGTATGTTTTTTGCAGTGATGAGGCGGTAAAGGATTATATCCTTGAAGGAATCAGCTTCTTACAGAGACCGAAGTTTTTGGATCGCAAAGAAACGAAAGGAACAGAAATCTATGAAACATTTGTGAATATGGTAGAGGCTGATGTGTATGTTTTGGCACATGCAACATCACCGTTTGTTACATCGGCGCATATAAAGGAGTGTATTGAGGCTGTTCAAAGTGAGAAATATGATTCGGCTTTTTGTGCAAAGGAGATTCAAAACTTTTTATGGGAAAATGGTGCTCCTATGAATTTTACACTGAACGATCCACCTAGAACTCAGGATATGGAGCCGATTTATATGGAGCAATCAACACCGTATGTATTTACGAAAGAAACTTTTATGCAATATCATGCCAGAACTGGTTTGAAACCATATATTTGTGCTTGCAGTGAAATTGAGTGTGTGGATATTGATTATCCCGAAGATTTTGAAGTGGCAAATATTTTGTATATGAATTTATTAAAGAACAAAGAAAAATAGATAGAGGGAGTGTAAACTTATGAATGAACATATAAGACTTCTAGATTGTACATTGCGTGATGGCGGGCATGTTATCGGAGGAAAATTTGGAGAAAATACAATTAAAAATGTAATAAAAAAATTAGTAGAAGCAAAGATTGATATTATTGAAGTTGGTTTTTTATGGGAATCAATAACAGATAAAGATACAGCCAGATATTATACAATTGAAGATGTAAAGAAAATATTACCGGAAGATAGAGGAGTATCCTCTTTTTCCTTAATGGCTGATTTTATTGATTTGGAGCATCTAGAACCATGTGATGGAACAATAGAATATATTCGTCTTTCGTTTAAGAGACATCGTTTACAGTGGGGGTTATCAACTGCAAAAATATTAATGGATAAAGGATATAAATGTTTCATTAATCCGGTAAATTGTAATGTCTATTCAGATGAGGAATACTTGGAAGTTTTAAACAAGGTGAATGAATTGCATCCGTATGGTTTTTCTATGGTAGATACATTTGGAGTTATGAGAAAGAGTGATTTATCTGCGAAATATTATCTTGTAGAAAATAATCTCTTAAAAGATATTACAATTGGCATGCATGTACATGAAAATTTAGGATTAGCATACAGTCTGGCTCAGCATTTTACAGAAATAGCCAGTCCAACAAGAAAAATTGTAGTAGATGGTTCATTGTTGGGAATGGGACGAGTCCCGGGAAATTTATGTATAGAACAATTTATGGATCATTTAAATAGGCAATACGGTAAGCAGTATGCAACAGAACCTGCATATGATGCGATTGATGATTTTATTGCACCAATTAAAGCAAAAACTGGTTGGGGATATTCTATTCCATATGCACTTTCTGCTAAATTCAATTTGCATCGTACATATGCGGAGTATTTGCTAGGTAAAAAAAGGCTAAAAACAAAAGATATACAAAGAATTCTGAGTTTGGTTGACAGAAAAGAATCTGAATTGTTCAATGAACAATATATTGAGTCTTTATATAAAGATTATATGAATGTTGAGTATGACAGTGAAAGGGATTTTAAAAAACTAGGTGATGAATTAACACAAAAACAGGTCTTTGTAATAGCACCTGGGGCTTCAATACAGGAACAGAAAAAAGTAATAAATGAATATGTAGATACCCAAAACTGTTTTACCATTGCTATTAATTTTATTCCGGACTTTATTGATACCAATTTTATGTTCTGTACCAATTTTAAAAGATTTGATGATATATCCGATAATATAAAAGAAGAAAAGATAATTGTAACATCCAATCTTATGCAGGAAGAAGGAAAAAAAGATTATATTATTTCATACAATGACTTGGTATATTTTGATGAAGTATACTGCGATGACAGCACATTAATGTTACTGAATCTATTAAAATATATCGGAATAAGAAAAGTTGTATTAGCTGGTTTCGATGGAAGGTATGAGAACAAATTACATTTTTATAATGAAGAATTTGCAAGAAATTCCCAAAATAAACAAAGTAATGAAGTTGTAAATTCTATTTTGAGACATAGTTTTAAAGATATGGAAATATGTACATTAACGGATTCGGCATACACGGAGTTACAAAAAATATAGGTCTGAAGGAGATGTTGATTGGTGATTAAATATTTAGTCATGGATGTAGATGGTACACTGACTGATGGAAAAGTGTACATAGGGAATCAAGGAGAGGAATTTAAAGCTTTTAGTATAAAAGATGGATGTGGAATCCATGATGTATTACCTAAATGTAAAATGGAGCCAATAATTGTTACAGGGAGAAAATCAAAGATTGTAGAATTAAGATGCCAGGAACTTGGAATTTCTAAACTTTTTCAGGGTGTGAAGAACAAAATTGATATTGTAAGAAAAGTATCTGAAAATGAATTGAAGTGTGTAGCTTATATAGGAGACGATTTAAATGATTTAGAATGTATGAAGGCAGTGAAAGACGCTGGAGGTATAATTGGATGCCCGCAAAATGCAGTTAAAGCAGTAGTAAATATTGCAAATTTTGTGTCAAGTTATAATGGCGGTGAAGGAGCAGTTAGAGAATTTATAGAATGGCTGGCTGATATTACCAAAGAATAAAATATAGAATGGATTAATTTAGTGAAAGAGGGGCATTCCTGTTAAGTAACAAATAACCGATTTGCAAAAAAATGAGTGCCTACCATAGAATAATGATTGTTAGTAAACCTATTTTGCGTTTACGGGAAAATGACAGAAGCCATTTATCTCGAAGCTACGGAGATGGCAGAAACTGCTCATAAGGCGAAACGCCGAGTTTCTGTCTCCGGAATGTTGAAACATCTTGGCGTTTCTCGTTCTGGTTATCATGCATGGCTAAAACGTGTTCCTTCTAATACAGAAAAAAGGTTTGAAGCCGTAAAAGCTAAAATTCAGGATATTTACGATGAATCAAAACAGAATTATGGTGCTCCTAAAATCACCAAGGAATTACGTAAATCAGGAGAAATCATCTCCGAATGAATATTCTTGAGACTCGGAAATCACAAATCCGTTTTATTGGAAATCACGTTTCCGTTAAAAAGGAAATCGCTTAACCTATAAAAAAACTTATAATGAGATCATGCACCTGTTGGTGTAAATTCATTATAAGGAGGTCACGATTATGACCAAGTACAGAAAAATCATTCGCCTTACCGGTCTGGGATTCTCACAACGCGATATCATGGCTAGCTGTGGTGTCGCACAGAAAACTGTCGTCAAGGTTCAGAAACGTGCTAGAGAATTAAAACTTTGTAAACGCAAAATTTTGCGTTTACAAAACTTTCATGGTCGCTTGATGGAATAATGACTGACACAGAGCTTCAAAGGCTCATGTTCTCCGAGGAGAACATGGTATCACCTAACAAGCGTATGCCTGACTACGCATACATCCACAAAGAACTGCTCCGCAACGGAGTCAGCAAAAAACTCTTGTGGACAGAATACATGGAGGACTGCCGTGCTAACGGCGAGGAACCGCTTATGTACTCCTAATTCTGCTATCACATCCAACAGGATGAGCAGAAACGACGTACTATGCATATCAGTCGCAAACCCGGCGAACAGGTTGAAGTAGACTGGGCAGGGGATCCTGCAACAATCATTGATCCGGATACTGGAGAAATCATCAAAGCCTACATATTTGTTGGCGTGATGACTTACAGCCAATACGCATACGTGGAAGCATGTCTGGATATGAAGCAGAAATCATGGATTAATGCTCATGTCCATATGTACGAATACTTTGGCGGTGTCGCCAGAATTCTCGTATCAGATAACTAGCAAAACAGCAGTTGTTTACAATAGTGGATTTAAAGACCAGCAAATTAATGAAACCTATCAGGAAATGACCGAACACTATGGCACCGCTATTATTCCGGCGCGTGTCAGGGTTCCAAAGGATAAGCCGAATGCTGTAGGAAACATATCTACCTGGATTACAGCAGCACTTCGGGATGAACAGTTCTTCTCCCTGTAAACGCAAAATTAAACAGTTACGGAAAAGAGTGGAAAAATCCACCTCATTATAATATTCGGTTAATTACAGGCGGTATAATCCTTTGGAAATACAATACATGGGAGACGATAGGAGAGGAAAATTTGATTAAAAAAGAAGGGCTGAAGTAGTTATATTTACCAAGAACTACAGAGGTAAGTACAACGCAGATAAAAGAAGATTTAAATAAATGAGGAGAGATAAAAAATATGGAAAACACAATCTTAAAAAGTATTGATACACCGATGCTATTTATAAAAAATAATATTATGACCTGGGATTATACAGTTGTTCAATTGTCAAATGTTTCTTATATATCAACATCTCAAATAGAACCAGTTAAATTTCCCACATGGACACTTGTAGGATTAATAATGGGAATGGCTACTTTTTCAATAAATTTTATTTTATCTATTTGTATATTGGCAATTAGTGGAATCTTCATATATAAGTGGTATATGAATAATGAAGAGAGAAAAAAAGAAAAATGTTTAAATATAGGTATGAACTCTGGTAAAACATTTTATATTTTGTTTAAGGAGGAAGAGTTTTTAAGAAAAGTAGTAGCAGTGTTACAGGAAATTTTTCGTGAAGGTGGAGTCGGCAAAGAAATAGTGTCTATTAACATAAGAGATTGTAAATTTGGTGGACATGCTAAAGTGTTAACAGATTTAAACATAGGAGAAAAATAAGAATGGCGATTGAAATTTCTATATCAAATTCAAGTTTCAAAGGGAAAAGTAAAGTATTGAATAATGCAAAACTATACATAAAGGGAACAGAGGATGTTGTTATTAAATTACAGGAGTTACAAGTAGAAGATGAATCAGAAATTTTGAAAAAGCTTAAAATAGAAGATTTAATGGACAATATGAATCCATCATCAGGCGAATATAAAGCATTGGAAAACCTTACTAAAGAGAAAAATAATAAACAGGAATTTAAAGAAAAAATGATAAATCATATAAAAGAATTCTCACAAGGTGTTTTAGCAAAAACAATAACCGAGTTGTTGAAGGAGTAAGTATTTTATGAAGATCTTCTGCCTTGGTCAGAAAAACTTCCAGCAGAGATTCGCAAAGCTTAAATACTGGCGGCTGCAAAGCAGCTGCTTAAAAATGTTAAGGTACTCGCTATTTTGCGGTTCTTTCCAATGTTAGTTGATTTTAAAGTGTTAAATTGATATGATATGTATAT
>ERZ1108166.886-NODE-886-length-14203-cov-5.920413_pt1 | contig 14203 bp, 17 predicted proteins | sample MGYA00403702_ERZ1108166 | MGnify/ENA primary metagenome ERZ1108166 (study PRJEB35170, sample SAMEA104062401) | human gut metagenome | biome: human gut; feature: human-associated habitat; material: faeces | place: Denmark | collected 2012-05-01 ...
TATTAATATTGCTGATACAGTTTTAGTACTCTGTAATTTTTCGCTATGATAAAACTACAATTCTGATGACAAACTAACATTTGCAGTTTTAGTACTCTGTAATTTTTCGCTATGATAAAACAACCACAAGTTAGGGTCAGCATCACCGCTAGTTTTAGTACTCTGTAATTTTTCGCTATGATAAAACGGTTCTCCGTCATTACCCTTAATGTATTGAGTTTTAGCACTCTGTAATTTTTCGCTATGATAAAACCTATGTCGTACTGGATAGGTGTAGGGTCAGGTTTTACTACTCTGTAAATTTTCGCTATGATAAAACTCCATTAAAGTTACACCTTGGCCACCGAAGTTTTACTACTCTGTAAATTTTCGCTATGATAAAACAGAATGGCAAACGAAAACCCTACCACAAAAGTTTTAGTACTCTGTAATTTTTCGCTATAAAAAATTACTATTAGGAATGCCCACTTACACAAGATTTTAGTACTTTGTAATCATTGCTTATGATAAATCTAGAATAATGGAACTTAACGTTTTTTCTAATTATTATAATTATTTATATTAAATAGAGCTAATAACTATTAGGGGAGGATATACATGGGATATATACTAGGATTAGATATAGGGGTTGCTTCTGTTGGTTATGCAATTATTGATGAAAATTATAAGGTCTTAATTAGTGGTGTAAGATTATTCCGAGAAGGTACAGCAGAAGAGAATGCAGGGCGTAGAGGGTTTAGAAGTAGTCGTAGAAGTATACGGCGGAGTCGACATAGATTAGATCGACTAACAGACCTTTTATCAAGAGTGTTGAATATAAGTGGTAATCAGTTTTGTACGAATCTTTATGAAGTTAGAGTTAGAGGTCTCAGTAGTAAGCTATCACCAGATGAGTTACTGGCTTCGATCATACAATTAGCTAAACACAGAGGTATATTCTATCTAAGCCCAGAAGATCTTGCTGTTGAAGATGGTAGTAACCAAAGTGCAGCGGATATTATCCGAACTAATGAGAATAAGCTAAAAGCTGGAGTATATCCTTGTCATGTTCAGTTAGATAAGTTGAAGACTACAGGAATAGTGCGTGGTATTGAGAATAAGTTTACTCATGAATCATATCGTAGTGAATTAATCAAACTCCTTGAAGTTCAGTCCACGTTTTATCCTCAGTTACAAACGATTATAGATGATATTTTACACATATATGACTCTAAACGTGAATATTATGAAGGCCCTGGTAGTTTTAAGAGCCCAACACCTTATGGAAGTTATCAATTAGACGAAAGTGGCAATGTTATAAAAATTAATCTAATTGATAAAATGCGTGGAAAGTGTACATACTTTCCAAATGAATTGAGAGCACCTAAATGGAGTTATAGTGCTTGTCTATTTAATTTATTAAATGATTTGAATAATTTGACAGTACAAGGTGCAAAGATTACTGAAACTCAAAAACAAGAGTTAATTAATGACTATGTAAATAAAGGAAAATCTGTAACTCTTCCTGCTATTGCAAAAGTCTGTGGTGTTAAAAAAGAAGATATTTTCGGATTCCGTATAGACAAATCAGAAAAACCTATCTTTACAAAATTTGAAGGATACAATGAGTTATTAAAAATTGCAAAATCTGTAAATGAAGTAGATAGTGTTGAAGGTAAAGTACAATTAGTAGATGATATCGCTGAAATTTTAACTAAAGAAAAAAGTATAGATATCCGTGAAAGAAAATTAGTAGATGATTTAAAATTATCTATTACTTTAGCAAAAGAAATTGCAAAATCAGTAGGATTTACTACATATCATTCTTTGTCATTTAAGGCTATTAATTTAATCCTAGCTGATTTGTTGAAAACCAGTAAAAATCAGATAGAGTTATATATTGAAGCAGGTATAAAACCATACAATCATAATTTTTCGCAGGGGCATCAGTTAAGGGCTAATTTATCTGAGTGGATTGTATCACCTGTTGTTAAACGCTCTATTAATGAAACTATTAAGGTGTTTAATGCACTACGTAGATATCTTAAAGTTAAATATGGTAATGATACTGAATTTAGTGATGTAGTGGTAGAGTTAGCGAGAGAAAAAAACAGTCAAGAGAAGAAAGACTTGATTAAAAAAATTCAGAAAGCTAATGAGGAAAAACGTTATAAAATTATGGAACTTGTTCAAAATAGAAAGTTAACAAGTGCAGAGTTTGATCGTATTAACTTACTATTAGAGCAAGATTTTAAGTGCGCATACTCATTAAAACCTATTGAATTATCTGATGTATTTAAACCCGGGCTTTTAGAAGTTGATCATATTATTCCTTTATCGATATCTTTAAGTGATGCTCAATCTAATAAAGTACTGGTTTATCAAAGAGAGAATCAAGAGAAAGGACAGAGGTCACCTTTCCAATATTTTAGTAGTGGTAAGGCTAAAATAACGTTTGAAAGATTTAAAGAGTATGTTAATAAGAACTTGAATTTCAGTAATGCTAAAAAGCGAAATTTATTATATCTTGGAAATCCAATTGAGGATATGAAAGGATTTATTGACCGCAACTTAGTAGATACTCGTTATGCTTCCCGTGAAATCTATAATCTATTAAAATCCTTTTTTGATTATCATCAGATAGACACCAAGGTTAAGGTTATAAATGGATCTGCTACACATTATTTTAGAAAGAGAGCGCATCTATCTAAAAATAGAGAAGAAACATATGCTCATCATGCACAAGATGCTATGATTATTGCTGGTTTTACTAATACACAATTAATAAAGTTTTTCTCAAAAATAGGTGCATTTTCTGAAAGTCTAAATAATAAGGATACTATTGTGGAGGTAGATGGTAATATTATTAACTCGGAGACTGGCGAGGTGCTAGAACGAGCGTTGTTTGATAAACCTGAGAATGTATCTAGCTATATTCAGTTCTTAAAGCATATTGAATCTATAGAACCGTTATACTCTCACAAGGTAGATCGAAAACCTAATAGAGCATTGTATGATCAACAAATTAAATCTACACGAAGTTTTATAGAAGATAATAAAGAAGTAACCTATATTATTACTAAATATAGTGATATTTATAATACTGGGGCAGGGAATTCTGGGGCGAAGCTAAAAAAACGAATTTTAGAATCTCCTGAGGCCTTATTAATGTATCATCATGACTACAAAACATTTGAAATTTTTCAAAAGATTGTAGAGCAATATAGTGAGGAATCTAATCCGTTTGCTGCATATAAATTAGATCATGGACCGATTCATAAATATTCTAAAAAAGGTAATGGACCAATTATTGAGTCGGTCAAATTTCGAGATAAGCAATTAGGTGCCCATCGTGTTAATAGAAAACAGCAAAGTCGGAATAAATCGGTATATTTGAAGATAAAAAGTTTGCGTACTGATGTGTATCAAGATGGAGAAAACTACCTAATAGTTAATGTTCCATATGATATGGTTCGTTTTGTTAGTGGTAGATATATAATTGATCAAGATAAATATTATAAGGCAAAACAAGTTCAAAAAATCTCTGATTCTGCTAAGTTTGTAACGTCCTTATATCGAGGTGATTATATAGCTTATGAGGATAAAGGGGAAAAAGCAGAGTGTATTTTTAAATGTATTAATAATGAGAAAACTCATAGAATAGAGGTCTCTTTTGTAGACAGACCTACAGATGAACAGAAAAGATTATCTTTAAAAACCTCTGTTAAGAATTTAACTAAATATAATGTAGATGTATTGGGGAATAAATATAAAGTTACAGATGAGAAATTAGAGTTTGATGTTACGATTTAATATTGCAGGGAGAGCACATCATGGGATGGCGAACAATTATTATCGAACAGAGTCAACAAGTTTCACTACATTTAGATAACTTAAAAATTAAAATGCTTGAAGGGGACTATTTAGTCCCCTTACAAGATATTAGTATAGTTATATTTAATAACTATAAATTGAATGTTACGACACAATTATTATGTAAGATGAGTCGGTATCAGATTTGTGTAATTATTTGTGAAAAGAATGGATTGCCATCAGTCGTAATGAATCCAATAGCTGGTAACTATGTAACATTTAAAAATCAAGAAATACAATTGCATATGAACCCATCCAGACCAGGTGATTTATGGAAAGCGATTATTGAACGTAAAATAGATAATCAAATATCTGTTTTAGATCATTACTCGTTATCATTAGATACAATCGAGACAATGGAATCGTTAAAATCTACTATTCAGCCATTAGATATAGAGAACCATGAAGGTATCGCCGCTAAGGTTTATTTTAAAGCTTTATTCGGTGTTGGTTTTGTAAGGGATAGAGAAGAAGGCGATCCTCTAAATAATGCTTTGAATTATGGCTATTCTATTGTTCGAGCTCTTATGGCCAGGGCATTAGCTGCAAAGGGGCTTTTGTTATCTATTGGTATTAAACATCATAATATATATAATCACTTTAATCTCGTTGATGACTGTATGGAAATATATAGACCTATCATAGATGATTGGGTCTATTTTTCTATGTATAAAACTCAAGAGTTATTTTCAAGAGACTTGAGGCTTAATCTAGTTTCTATGCTTTCTGAAGTTACAGTACGTCATCAAAATTTATCTTATTCAATCGCGGATTCGATGAATAGATTTGCAGATAGCCTAATCCGATGCATGACTGATAATAATGAAGTATTAGATTTGCCATTATTAGATAATTGATATTGGTGAATGAGATGAATAGGTATAGAATTGTGAGAATATTAATAATGTTTGACTTACCAATGGATGATACAGTTGCAGTTCGTAACTACACTCAGTTTAGGAAATTCCTGCTGCGGCAAGGGTATTTTATGATTCAGTATTCTATTTATTGCAAAATTATGCCTAACCGGGATAGTGTAAAATCTCACATTGAATATATTAAGCGATATTTACCACCAGATGGGGCTGTATATGTTTTACAAGTTACTGAAAAGCAGTATCAGAGTATGAAACTTTTAACTGGTAAGAAGCAAATTATAGAAGAAAAGTTAACAATTGATAAGACTATAATATTCTAGGAGGATACTATGGATGGCGAATTAGTGTTGTCAGGGTATAAACTTTTAGAACCGGTGCATATTAATTTACAGGATGTAACAATTGTTGTACCGCAAGATGATTTTAGAACTATGCCAGTCATATTTGAATTTATAGAGAGGTATTTTGATAAAAGGCGGTTTTCTCAACAATATCAGTTTAATATAGTGCAGATTAATAATAGAGAATGTAGAGATGATGATTTTGAAACGTTATATATTCCTCCGAGAGTAGATTCTTCAGAGTTATTTAAAATAGCAAAAAAGAGTTTATTAGGAAAGATGACTGAGAAAGTTTATAAAGAGATTTCATTATCTGAACGAGAAAAATGTTTTGATCAGCTTTATACTACGGTACTTTCACCTATAAATAAATTATTATCCAAATATAGTTTAATATGTGAATGTAATGCTAATGATTTCTGGAGCCTTAGTAAGCTTATAGAATTGCTATCTAGCGATATGGAACTTTATGGCGCTTTTGATGAACGTTCACAGTATGATTTGAAGTATATGTTGATAGACCTATTTGCTCAATTGGATAATGGTAAGAAAAAGCTATTACTTTTGGATTTACCAGAACAAGGGATGTCGGATGATGAATTTTATTCGCTATTGGATTGTCTTAATAAAAATAAATCTAGTCTTAATAACAGTATAATTTATACTCAATCATGTAATATTGCTAGTGTATATGATAAACCGTTATGTTACCATATAGTTAAAAATAATCTTGTATGGGGTATGGACGATTATGATGAGATTGAAAATTTATTATTAGATGCAGGTGGAAATTTAAATTTTAGCGAGAAAGAGCAACGGTTCGTTCGAAGCTTATTTAACCGTAGTATTTTTGAGTCAGATTATAAAGAAATTAATGATTTATTTTTTACTAAATAATTGTAGAGCGTAAAAATCAGTATGTATAGTGGAGAGTCTTTATGAGTTTTTCCAATTGGATTCAAGAAAAATTATTCGACAATTACGAAGAGTGGCATATGAAGAGTCCTGATTATAATCGAAATGGTTTTAATATAGTAGGTATAGATAATACCTTACAGGCCATGCATGATGGATATTTCATGTATGTTGAATTATACCCACCTTATGCCATCGATGGATGTACAGCCATGAAAGCACGTGTAGGTAAAAAGCAAGATGCCGTAGATTTATTCTTAGATATAGATGGCAAGACCTATCGCATGGCTGATGTAAGCTATCCTGACGCAGTGAAGATGATGCGGGCTTTTGTGAAAAAACGCAGAGTACCTGATTGTAGTTTGTGTGTAGAAGTAGCGTATCTAGATATCGATCAGATGCGATCTACATTTACAGAGTTAGCAACGTTGTTGCTAGGCGATGCTAAACAAGCCAAATCATTCATGTCCAAGGCAAAGTTACATTCCATGGAAGAACTAGAAGATAGCTGGTGGAATCTCTATGAGAAGTTGCTATCTACTGGTCGTGCTGTAGAGTTATCTTTGAAAATCGAATTAGAGGATTTTCTTTATTATGTGCAGAAGTTAATCCATAATAAAAATTTATCTACTGATGAAAATTTAACTGGAGATGTATCTATTGATACATCCGCATTCGATGATAGTCAATGTATTGGGGACTGGTGCGCATATTTTAATTCCACGTGGAAAAACCAGAAGTTAGTAGGTATGGACATCGGTACAGATAGTTTGGTGCTCATGGTACTTTCAAATGAGGAATTTAAAAGAGCCCAAGAACTAGCGAAAGAATTATTACATAGAATCGATGTAGCTGAACGTTTGTGATGTAACGAAAATTATAATGTAGTGGCACGATTATAATGTGGCCGTATCTATAAAAAGGTTGTAATTCTTAACTGTAAACAATTTGCACTGTATAAATGTGATGAATAGGAGAGAATCATATGAGTATTGTACGTCTACCAGAATATGAAGCCGAGTTTGAGCCGGAAGTGTTTGAAATCTATGCATTGCCGCGTAGTGATGCAAATGGCGCTAGTCCTTATTTAGATAAGTACCATAGACCGCTGGTGTCTACCGATGCTATCCTAGATACTCGGACGGGCGTGCTTGACCGTAGTGAAGGCATTTTGACGTGGATTATTGAGGGCCTTGATGATAGATGGGGTTATTCTTTTGAGCCGCATGGTGTCTATAAATTATTAGTTAAGAAAGCTAAGCCCTTAGATGATTTAGGCTATATGCGTCCCTCTTGGAATAATCGCTATTATGTACTTGAGGTGTTAGAGGAACATGCCAAACATAGCGAGTTAGAGGCCTTGTCGGTTTATTTGAAAACCCCTAAATACCTTCATACTGACAGGGGTGAATTCCTGTTAAATCGAGAGTATCAATATTACACAGCGAGAATTGATGATTATGCATTCACCCTTGATGTGGACGAGGGTTCTGATGAAAGCTGCACCGTAGCGTTGGCTGCTTTCAATACAATCGAGAATTTCAAAGAATTTGAACAACGAATTAGTACCTATATTAGTGAGACCTTGTTAGAACTCGCTAACGATTGGCTCGACAATGATGACCAAGATCCGATTACGGCAGAAATATTTGCCAAGCGTATTACTATGGGCGAATTGGCGTTCCGCAATGATGGCACCATAGAGGTTTATTATGACGATGACGATATTTTCTGGGGACACTGCATCATAGCCAATATTGATGCGGAGGGGAATCCTGTACATGCGGATATTGCAGGATAATCAATTAATGGAGAGTCCTAATGATAAAATCTGAATTAATGACATTATGGAACGTTGAAAGCTGGACTGTAGAACCGTATGGGGTTTACTTTGTATCTCGACGATTGGGTACTAATCGTTTAGAGAATGTAGGACAAGCCTTTCAAAACCTCAATATTAGTTGCACCGATTATACTGAAGCTGAGGTGCTTTCACTACAATGTGGGAACAATTATATGTTCAATTAGATAAATTAGACCAATTAGCACAGGAAATCATACAAAAGGAAATACCGCAAGAAGAGTCTGTTGTGCTAACACTAACGGATATAATGTTAGATAAATCAGGTTGTTACGACGCATTTGCACTAGGTTATGATATAGGTGAATCCCCAGCAGGACATCTATATGTTTTGGTTTCTTTTGATGAAAACTTTACGGCTCAACAAGATGTGATTTATGAAACCTTATAGAGTTGTATTAAAGTGGTGTCACGGGTGTTGTAGACTACCTAAAAAAATAAGTGATACATAGGAGAGAGACGATGGAAAATCTGTATAAAGAATTAAGAAGCTTTTTTGCCAATGATATTGACCTAACTGATTTGTTTGATTCCGAAGCTATCATCTGGATTGATTGGCGCGAGTATGACGAAGATGTGGTGAATTATTTTAATGATATGATGGATGAGCCTATCGATATTAAAACGGTTAGTAATGGCAAGGCTTATGGTGACGATATTGTGTTACAAAAAGGCGATAAAGAGCTGCAAATTCCTTACGGTGATGAGCAAGATCGAGATGTGACCATCAAATATTTCAACGATTTCGTTCAGCCTGATTATGAGGTGCGTTGGTTTACTGAAAGCCTTGGAAACGATACGCTCGGCTTTACCGTGCTTTCAGGCCCAGAATGGGCCAAATTAGATGATGAATTTGGGGCGGATACGGTTCGCTATTATTTTGAACCTATCGATTTTGAAAGCGACTTGTTTAATCTCGGCATGGATGAAGTCTTTGCGTTGCTTGCGTTACGAGAAAATAGTGAAGGCGTTAATACTCAATTTAGTACACAATTAGACTGGATTAGAATCATAAATAAAGAAAAGACCTTGGCTGAACAAAAAGAGAACGGACAAATTGACTTGAAACAATACATGGTCGCTAAAAAAGAACTACAACAGAGTAAGGATGATTTTATTGCCGCTCATGGTCCGATGAAATAACCGGTAATGAGTCGATAGAATAAGAGGTTATCAATATGGACTACTTAGAAACATTACGAAATGATGCTAAACTAGCTGAAGAGTTTGACATGCTGTTTGATTTCCGCCTATTAGACGGGTTGGAAGAACGAGATACTGCTGAAGGGCGATGCACATTCTCTTTGGCGGGTAAGGCCTTTGCAGTAGATGGCTCTGGTGGTGAATATCATCTGTTGGCGGATGGCTCTGTTGGCTATTGGAGTAGTGAGGGCGAAGCAGGGCGTCTCGCTGAAAGCATGGAAGATTTGTTTCATTTGATCGTTTTTAGTATTTGTTGGCATGATTACTGTGACTCAAGTAAGTATGCTGATGCGGCAACACTTGAAGAATATGGTCAGAATAAGCAGTTGGATATTATCTCTTATTCGCCGATGGAACTTTGGGAACCCATTGTGAAAGCTTTACATATGCCCATAGACATGAAACTTTCACCTGTTTTACAGAAATTCTATGATGCGGCGCATCGTGAACCTGTATATGCTTGCTATTTCCATGAAGATGATGGAACCGTTACAGAATCACAAATGCTGTTTTTCTAGACATATTGTTTAAAAGGAGAATTATATGGCTATTGATGGAGTAAAAATCATAGATAGTGATGATGGCCATGATATTTATAATTTGATTGTTGAGCGCTATAGAGATGGCACTAGTATTGATACCATTGTTTCAGAAATTTTGGCTGAAGAGCAGAATTTTTGCACTGACGAATTCTATACAGAAATTTATTGGACTGCCGTAGCCTATTCGCTGTGGAAGATAGGTCATCTGCCGCAGGATATCAAAGAGAAAGCATTAGCCATAATCGCGAAGGGCGCTCATGAGTTTTGGTCAGAAATCGATAGCAAGGCCCTTAAACAGCGTCAAAAGGCATTAGATACATTAGCCGTACAACTACAAAGTGAAAATCCAAAGCCTCTAAAGGTTCGCAAATCTAAAACAAAGCGAGAACCTCATGTTAAGGTGGGTGATGTATTAGCTGTTAAGTTTGAAAACGAGTATGGAGCTATTTTTGTATCTGACGTGGATCAATCACCGCGGAAAATCGAGTACCATTTGGCCTGTACGCGGCTTTTACAAAAAGAAAAACCTACAATGGAGCAGTTTTTAAATAGTAAAATCGCCTGCCGGAAAGACAATACAAATTTCGGTATCGATACCGACTGTTGGTTTAATCATAAAGACCTAGGCCTATTGCTAGATCATTTAGAAATCATTGGGGCTGTTGAACTATATCCGTGCAAGCTGTGGAAACTAGCACCAGCAGGCACGTTGGAAGATATCTATGAGGAGATTGCAGATAATCCTAGACTAGGAAAACTGCGTCTCATAGACACCTATGAACTGGTAAAAGAGGTTATTCAGAAATAATCTTCAGGAGAATGCGTTACTATAAAGGTGTAAATTTAATGGATACTGTGACGAAACAATATATAGAAACTGTGAAAGTCAGTGATATACCCTGGCATCGTTTGACTACAACTTACGGCCGTGCTACAGATTTTCCTGCTCATCTTGAGGTGTTGTGGGATATGAAGGACGTTGATGCCATTGATGCGGCAGGTGAAGAACTGGCACAAAACATTGAGCATCAATCGACTTTATGGCATGCTACGCCCTTTGCTTTGATTTTTCTATTACGTATTTTTAAAAAAGCCGTTGAAGAACAAGGTCATAATGAGGTAGCAAAGTATTTAGTAGACGAATTAACTGAGTTATTTATCATTATTGCTGAGTGCATTAGAGATGGTCTTATGCTAGAACATGCAGATCCACTACCGAGTTTTGCGGATATGCTCAACGAAGAGTATCTTTGGTCTGAAGAATACGATGAAGATGAAGATGTTCTTAGATATGAGGAAGAGGAAGTATTCCCTGCTGATTTATTCTTTAGCTTCTATTACTACTCACTGCAAGTGCTTTTACTTGGTAAGCCATTATTGGATGAAGCTAATGAAGAAGAGGGGAAATTGCTAGAACTACTGACAGAGATTGACCACTAATAATCTACGGAGGGTTTAGACTATGGGATTGATTGCAAATTATAGCTGTTTAAGCGATGCGAATTTAAAAAAGCTTAAAGCTATGGGCTCAGAAGAAGAGGAAATTCTTGAAAGCGTTGAAGAGTGGAATGACGATGATGAATTATTGCTCGATATCGATAAGATGTGGGATGTACTCCATTTTGTGCTAACTGGTGTGGGCACTGACCATAAAGACGATAAAAATCCTCTTAGCCAAGCGGTACTAGGCGTAATGGCTGTTGAGGATATATCAGACTATGTAGCATATACAGAACACAATCATTTAGCCAATATCGTGGCAGCTCTAGATCAATTTGATATTGAAAGTGCACTCGAATCTTTTGATATGAAAGCCTGCAAAGAAGCAGAATTGTATCCAAATATCTGGGACTATGAAGAAGAAGAGGAAGAAATCAAAGACGAAATTTTTCACGATTTCGAGCAAATGAAACGCTTTTATAAACAAGTGCTAGAGGCTAACGGGCATGTGCTTGTATCGATTTGCTAGGCCCGTTATAATCTGTTGGCTATGGATCTAGTTATAGCCAAACTGATTATGCGACTGGCGAAGAAGAGGAATTGTAACATGGTAGTGTTAACAGAAAAGCAAATTAAATATGGATTTGACTACTATCATAAGGATGACGCACGGCCTAAATCTGTTGTAGAGGTCTCTGAATATGATGGCGAAGATAAATTAATTATTAATTGCACACAGTTAGATGAAGGGTATTCTGCTAAAGATAAGAAACGTATTTGGCTAGAATGGTGTGATTTTCTGGTACATAATCCAGACACTTTTACAGAGCTTATGTTTTGTACAAGAATGCCACAGGACTTATTTGATGCGGTGTGTGCTCAACGGAGACTTAAAAAATTACATATAAAATGGGGTGTCTATCCAGATATTTCAAAATTAGAGAACTTACAAGAACTAAAATATTTACACATTGGATCCGGTAGAAGCGTATCGAGCTTAGAGCCTATTTCAAAATTAGAAAATTTAGTAGCGCTGTCGATTGAAAACTTTCAACAAATTGATGATTATACGCCATTAGCACATTTGAAGCACCTTGAAAGTCTTGCTCTAGAAGGTGATTTCGCGGCTCCTAAAATTCTTAAGGTTCAATCATTGGGATTTCTACGCCATATGAAACAGCTGCGATTCTTTAGCTTCTTGACCGCTAAAGTGATGGATACAGACTATTCTCCTATTTTAGAACTCCATAATCTAGAACATCTTACATTAAAATCTTGTAAAGAGGTTAAGCAGTTGTATCCTCAATTAATTAAATTACCAAAGTTGAAGTATGGCACTGTATTAGAACGACCGGAATTATATGAGTAATAAATTATGAAAAGGCAATAATTACAATGGACAAAGCACGTAAAAAGGAATTATTGAAAGACTATAAAGCTAAAGAAAAACAGAATTTTCAAGATAGCTTACCTATGGACGAAGAGTTGTTTTGGAATCTCTTTGACTATGTAGACGAGAAATTAGAGGCGAATGACGGTTGCGACCATAGTTTGACTTTCACAAGAGAATTTTTAGAAACACAAAAGGTAGATGTTGAAAGCGTACTAGATTGGATTATCAACGAAGGTGGCGGTTGTGATTGCGAGGTTCTCTACAATGTAGAGGAACGTTTTGAAGAGTACCGTTAATAGTATTTTCTATAGTTAATTCCTTTTATTTACAAGTGTTACCATAAAGGTTTATAGTATAGGCATGTGATGTAATTATTCACATGCCTATTTTCTTTATAAGGAGGACGCTATGCAACACGTTCAAACCCGCAGTACTACATCCGCGTTAGTACTCACAGCCGTATTGATTGCCCTCGCTACATTGCTTACAATGTATACGAAAATTCCAGTACCTGGCATACGCGGCTATTTCAATGTTGGAGATGTCGTTATCATGACATCCGCTTTATTATTAGGTCGAAAATATGGCGCCTATATTGGTGCTATTGGGCCAGCGCTAGCTGATTTATTCCTCGGCTACGCAGTCTTTGTACCAATCACCTTTGTGGTGAAAGGCATTGAAGGCTATCTTGTCGGTACTGTCTATAACAATAAGACAACTACCTCTGCTTTGGTAGCAACTGTCGTAGGTGGTATTATTATCGTAGCAGGCTACTTCATCGCCGAATACTTCGTATTTGATCCAGGCGTAGCCATTGCTAGTATTGTGACTAATACCATTCAAGCCGTTATGAGCGTTATTATTAGCATGATTCTTTATGCGATCTTGCGTAAACGCCTGGGGTAGTAAATTGACAGTCCAGACTATACTATAAGTACAAAAGAGCCAGTTAACGTGTTCTAGGCGTTAGGCTCATCAAAGAATTAGGAATTTGATAAACCTAACGTGTCTAAGTATTGCAGTACTTAGTCGCGTTAGGTTTATTTTTTTGCTTAGTTTGCATTAATATTATTTGTTGAATAAATTCTGTATTGATCAGGGTGGGGAAGACCCGGATATGAGGGGACTAAAAACGCCCGGAATGGAGCCAGAAGAAAATGGACGTCCTGATTTAGATACGCAGTTTTCATCTGAAGAACCAGAAGCGTCAGACGCTTCAGAACTAAAAGCGCCAGAAGTAGAACCAGCAGATATGTGGGAATTAGAACCACCGGAGTCAAAGCCAATGGATAAACCAAGAGCGGAGAAGAAAACAGCGGAAGGTTCCACAAAACCGTTCAGAAGCCAGGAACCGGAGGCACGTCCGCAGAAAAAAACGGAAGCGGCTGGAAAGCTTGAGGCAGCAGAGAAGAGGCAGTCGGCACAGGAGAGGAACCGGAAAGCGGACTCGCAAAATCAGACGGCGTATTCGCCTAAACGGCCGACACCATCGGTTAGTTCTCATATCAAGCCGGAAAGCGGAACTATGGTACAGCTTCCGGAAAGCGCCAAAGAGGAGTTGGAAACCGGGAGCGGAATGACCATTGAGGAGGCAATGCAGATTAAATGTACTCCTGGGACATACAGTGAGCATACCCTGGGAAGCCTGGCACAGATGGGAGAGGAAGGAATCAACGCACTGATTTGGTATGCGGAAGGATACCGCGGGCGGAGACAGGAGCTCCGGGAAGGAGCAAAACTGCTCTTAAAGACAGCAATGGCAGCATAGCCTTGGGAGA
>ERZ1108166.890-NODE-890-length-14167-cov-27.275085_pt1 | contig 14167 bp, 7 predicted proteins | sample MGYA00403702_ERZ1108166 | MGnify/ENA primary metagenome ERZ1108166 (study PRJEB35170, sample SAMEA104062401) | human gut metagenome | biome: human gut; feature: human-associated habitat; material: faeces | place: Denmark | collected 2012-05-01 ...
CTTCCTTCATGTATACATCAAGCTCTTTATCATTGTATACGATTTCCATCGCACGGCCGCCCAATACATAAGAAGGACGAACGATTAATGGGTATTTTAACTTTTTAGCTGCTTCTTGTGCTTCTTCATCAGAGGTTACCAAAGCACCTACTGGGCGAGGAATACCAAGTTTCGCCAACAATTCATCAAAGCGTTCACGGTCTTCCGCCATGTCGATGCTATCCACGGATGTACCAAGAATTTTTACACCACGCTTAGCCAATGGACCTGCCAAGTTAATCGCTGTTTGGCCACCAAATTGAGCAATAACGCCAGCTGGCTGTTCTTTATCGATGATTTCCATAACATCGTCCACAGTCAATGGCTCAAAGTATAAAGAATCAGAAATATCAAAGTCTGTAGACACTGTTTCTGGATTGTTATTAATCATAATGGATTGGTAACCCGCTTTACGGAGTGCCCAAGAGGAGTGTACGGAACAATAGTCAAACTCTACGCCTTGACCAATGCGAATTGGTCCTGAACCAAGTACTACTACGGATTTTTCACCTAGTGGTTTAACTTCATCTTCTTGCGCATAAGCACTATAGTAGTATGGTGTTTTAGATTCAAATTCTGCAGCACATGTATCTACGTATTTATATGTTGGTAGAATGTTCCATTCTTTACGTTTTGCGCGAACGTCTTCTACAGTTGTATTAGCATAACGAGCAATAACAGAATCGGTGAAGGAATAGCGTTTTGCTTTGCGCAATACATCTTCTGTTAAGCCCTGTTCAGCCAATGCTTTTTCCACAGTAACAATGTTTTTGATTTTTTCAATAAAGAATGTGTCAATTTTTGTAATATAGTGATTTTTTTCTACACTAATCCCCTTTCGAAGAGCCTCTGCCACAACATAGATACGTTCATCATCTACTAAGTGTAAACGTTCGATAAGCTGTTCCATGGATTCATGGGCGATTTTCTTAAGCTCAATATGGTCTAAACCAATTTCCAAGGAACGAATTGCTTTTAACAAAGAGCCTTCTAAAGAGCGGTCGATGGCCATAACTTCGCCAGTAGCTTTCATTTGCGTGCCCAAGGTGCGATCTGCTAAGTTGAATTTTTCAAAAGGCCAGCGTGGGAACTTAGTTACTACATAATCAAGAGTCGGCTCAAAGCATGCTTTAGTTTCACCTGTTACAGCATTTGTAATTTGATCCAATGTCATGCCTACTGCGATTTTAGCTGCTACCTTCGCAATTGGATAACCAGTTGCTTTAGATGCCAATGCAGAGGAACGAGATACGCGAGGGTTTACTTCGATAACGATATATTCGTTGCTATTTGGATTCAAAGCGTATTGTACGTTACAACCACCTTCGATTTTCAAATAACGGATAATCTCTACAGATGCGGTACGCAGCATTTGGTATTGAATATCATTTAAAGTCTGGCTTGGTGCCACAACGATAGAGTCTCCAGTATGCACACCAACAGGATCAATATTCTCCATGTTACATACGATGATGCAATTATCTGCACTATCGCGCATTACTTCGTATTCAATCTCTTTCCAGCCTGCAACAGAACGTTCTGCTAGAATTTGATGGATTGGTGAAAGTTTCAAACCACGGCGTGTAATTTCATACATTTCATCTTCGTTATGGGCAATACCGCCACCAGTACCGCCTAACGTGTATGCAGGGCGGATGATAATAGGATACCCAATGCGATTAGCAAAGGCTACTGCTTCTTCAAGATCGTTAAAGATATCGGATTCAGGAACTGGTTGATTAATTTCCTTCATCGCTTCTTTGAAGAGTTCACGGTCTTCCGCTTGTTTAATAGCTTCAAGAGTTGTACCAAGAAGTTTTACACCATATTCTTCTAATACGCCAGCTTCAGACAATTGTACGGCCATATTAAGGCCTACTTGACCACCTAATGTAGCCAACAAGCCCCAAGGGCGTTCTTTTTTAATTACTTCTGTTACGAATTCAAGACTAATCGGTTCTACATATACGCGGTCTGCAATATCTGTATCAGTCATAATAGTAGCAGGGTTAGAGTTAACCAATACTACTTTATAACCCTCTTCTCGAAGGGAACGGCATGCTTGTGTGCCAGCATAGTCAAACTCTGCAGCTTGGCCGATAATAATTGGACCAGAACCAATTACAAGTACTTTTTTTGCTTCTGAGGTCATATTATTTTCCCTTTCTCATTAAGTCTTCAAATTCGTCAAATAAATATAGGTTATCAGTAGGTCCTGGGGATGCTTCTGGATGGTATTGTACGGAGAAGATTGGCAATTCTTTATGACGCATACCTTCTACGGTGCCATCATTTACACTACGATGTGTAATTTCTACAAAAGCTGGCAAAGAAGTATCATCTACCGCATAGCCATGATTTTGAGATGTAATATATACCCGACCAGTACGTAAATCTTGTACAGGATGGTTGGAACCACGGTGACCAAATTTCAATTTGAATGTGGTCCCACCATAAGCTTGTGCCAATACTTGATGCCCCATACAGATGCCAAAGATTGGTTTCTTACCAAACATTTTCTTTACTTCTTCTACTGCATAGCCAAGATCTTGAGGATCTCCAGGGCCATTAGATAAAAAGATACCATCTGGATTTGCTGCCAACACATCTTCGGCCTTAGCATCTGCAGGAAATACAGTAAGACGACAGCCTGCAGCTTCTAGAGAGCGAAGGATATTTTCCTTTACACCATAATCCATTACCGCTACGTGGAATTCAGCATTTTTATCGCCACGCATACCTTGCCATTTTGTAGTTACACGCATAACTTGATCTGTTGGCAAGTCTTGTTTAAACAATTTTTGAATATCCTCCATAGGATAATCAGAGCGTACAAGTACACCCTTCATTACACCATGGTTACGAAGAACACGTGTAATAGCACGTGTATCTACATCATAAAGGCAAGGGATGCCGTGCAAACGAAGATACTCACTAAATAGGCCTTCATTTTGCCAGTTAGATGGAAAGTCACACAGTTCACCTACAATAAAACCTTTACAATATGGTTTAGGACCTTGAGTAATAGAATTTAAAGTACCATAATTACCAATTAAAGGATAGGTTAATGTAATAATTTGATCCGCATAGGATGGATCAGTCAAGATTTCTTGATACCCTGTCATACCTGTGTTAAATACAACTTCGCCTACCGTTGGGGCGCCACCTAATAAGGAACCTTCAAACACGGAACCATCTTCAAGAACTAACTTGCCTTTCATTATAAGACTACGCCCTCCTTCATAACAATTTTGCCATCAACTACTGTGAGTTTAGCTTTACCTGTAACAGTCATACCATCAAATGGGCTAACTTTACCTTTTGTATAGAATTTATTTCGATCTACTGTCCATTCTTCAGTCGTGGAGAATACGGTAATATCTGCTGGCTTGCCAACTTCAAGAACACCTGCATCAAGGTGCATCAACTCAGCTGGTCGAGTACTCATATAGTACACAACTTGATCGATGCTTAGTTTATCAGGACCATATGCATTAGTAATAATCGCCGCCAAAGATGTTTCGAGGCCACTGAAACCATTTGGTGCACAGCAGAATTCATGGTCTTTTTCTTCATATGCATGTGGTGCATGGTCTGTAATAATCGCATCGATTGTACCATCTTTCAAGCCTTCTAATAATGCTTGGCGATGATCTTCAGAGCGAATTGGAGGAGCCATTTTGAATGCTGGGTTATATTCGCGTAGGTATTCATCTGTGAAAGATAAATGTTGGCTTGTAACTTCACATGTTACATTAAGGCCTTTAGCCTTCGCACGGCGCACCATATCTACAGTATTTTTACTACTTACGTGGGCGATATGGATATGACCACCTGTCATTTCAGATAACAAGATATCACGAGCAACAGCCAAATCTTCAGCTACTGCAGGACGACCAATAACACCTAATTCATAAGAAACAATACCTTCATGCATATGGCCATTTTTAGTCAATGTAATATCTTCTGCATGGTCGATAACCATTTTATTAAACATGGAGGAGTATTCTAAGGCACGACGCATAAATGCAGCATTTTCTACATAGTGACCATCATCGGAGAATGCTACTACACCAGCTTCTGCCATATCGCCCATTTCAGCAAGTTCCTTACCTTCTAGGCCTTTTGATACAGCGCCAATAAATTCTACTTTCACAACGCCAGTGAGTTCAGCCTGTTTTTGTAAACCTCTTACAAGTGCAGCATTATCTACAACTGGGTTAGTATTAGCCATAGTGACAACACGTGTGAAACCACCTGCAGCAGCCGCTTGTGTGCCAGAGTGGAAATCTTCTTTAGCTTCTTGGCCTGGTTCACGCAAATGTGTGTGAATATCGATAAGACCAGGTGCTACGATAAGCCCTGTTGCATCATAAACTTCAGCACCTTCAGCACTCAAGTTTTGACCGATGGCTGCAATTTTACCATCTTTTACGAGAACATCTGCTACTTCATTTTGTTTTTTTGCCGGATTAACTACCGTACCATTTTTAATAAGCAAGCTCACTACCGTCACCTCCGATAATAGTTAAGTACAATACAGCCATACGTACAGCTACGCCATTACGTACCTGTTCTTGAATTACGGATTGATCAGAATATGCTACATCTGGTGCAATTTCAAGGCCGCGGTTCATAGGACCTGGATGCATTACCATTACATCATCTTTAGCTAATTTTAATACATCATTGTTAATACCAAAGATACGAGCATATTCTCTATTTGTAGGATACAATGCAGAATGAATGCGTTCTAATTGAATGCGAAGTACGTTAACTACATCTGCATCAGCCACTGCTTCACGAATATCATGGTGTACGGTAACACCTAATTTTTCAAATTCTGGATATACCATTGTACGAGGACCAGCTAGATGTACATCAGCCCCCATTTTTGTAAGGCCATAAATGTTGGAGCGTGCTACGCGACTATGCATTATATCACCAAGGATAACCACCTTTAGGCCTTCAATAGATTTCTTTTTCTCTAAGATAGAATACATATCTAGTAATGCTTGTGTTGGATGCTCATGAGCGCCATCGCCTGCGTTAATGATAATAGGATCTACGGCTTTCGTAGCATATAAAGGTGCACCTTCTGCGCTGTGTCGCATTACGATAGCATCTGTGCCCATGTAGGACATAGTTAACAATGTATCGCGGAAGCTTTCACCTTTACCCATGGAAGATCCACTAGGAGAAAGATTGATCACGTCAGCCCCTAAGTATTTGCCGGCTAACTCAAAGGAACTACGGGTACGAGTACTTGGCTCCATAAAAAGGTTAATAATGGATTTCCCCTTTAAAAGTGGAACCTTCTTGTCATCAGAAAGAACAATCTTCTTCATTTTCTTTGCCACATCTAAAATCAATTTGATTTCTTCAGGTGACACATTTTGCAAACCCAATAAATCTTTGCCTTTTAGGCTAACTTGTCCCATGATTTCCTCCTAACTCACGTAACAAAAAAGACCTTTTGCCCAGGGCAAAAGGTCAAATAGTTTGCACAAAGAAGCCCCTATGGGCACTTCAACTATATTCCTTTCTCAGCCTCTCTGGACTAAATTAAAAGGTATTGTATTATGCAATGGTCTCTCGTACCATATATGCATTTCTTTATTTATTGTACTGAATCCACCTTTGAAAGTCAATGTAAAACACAAAATTCATATGGATTTTAAAAAGAGGACAAGCATATAAAATTGCTTATCCTCTCTATATTTAAACAGCTATTAAGCCACTACTATATCTTAAACTTTAATCTAACATTTCTTTTTTAGAAATTAAGAACCTTAACCTAGTGGATATAGTCTTGGTGGATTTTCTTCATCATTTTGCTGTTCATTTTGTGGAGTATACGGCATTTGGTCTTGTTGCGACTCATTCGCTACAGGATTTATCTGCACATTTTGCTGATTTGGCAACAATTGAGGCTGACGTTGCTCACGACGACGTGTATTTTGGGATGCCGTCGGTCTAGGTTTTGTTAACTCATCAATGGATACAGCATTTGGAATAGTTACATTTGATGTATCCCCATGAATATCATCAAGTTCACTGAAGGAAGGAGTCCTCTTAGATGCTTGAGCAGCCTTACGTTCGGCTTCAAGTTGTTGACGGGCAAGTTCTGCACGACGACGAGCGCTTTCTTGTTGATCTCGAACACGTTGAATCGCTTCAGCACGCTCTTTTGCTTTACGCTCTATTTCAGCTTGAGCCAACGCTTGTTGACGGGCAGCTTCAGCTTTACGTTCTGCCTCTAGTTGCGCTTTATATCGTTCCTCAGCAAGACGTCGTGCCTCGGCTGCTTGACGTTCTGCTTCAGCTCGTTCTGCAGCAAGTCGCTCTTGCTCCGCCTTACGAGCTTCCGCCGCTATGCGAGCCGCCTCTGCTTTACGAGCCTCTTCGGCACGTCTTGTTTCTTCTATGCGACGAGCTTCTTCGGCTCTACGCACTTCTTCGGCACGTTTAGCCTCTGCAGCAATGCGAGCTTCTTCAGCACGGCGCGCTGCTTCAAGACGTTCCTGTTCAGCTCTACGTTGTGCCTCAAGTCTAGCTGCTTCTGCTTTTCGAGCTTCTTCTGCTCTACGTGCTTCTGCTTCTAAACGAGCTTGTTCAGCTTTACGCGCCGCTTCAATTCTCGCAGCTTCAGCTTTGCGTGCTTCCTCTGCTCGTTTTGCTTCTGCTGCTACGCGAGCGGCCTCAGCTTTACGTTCCGCTTCAATTCGAGCTTCTTCTGCTCTACGCGCTTCCTCCGCACGACGAGCCTCTTCTGCTTTTCTTGCTGCTTCCATTTGTTGTGCTTCCATAGCAGCCTTAGCCTCTGCCGCTCTACGAGCATCTTCTTGACGCTTCGCTTCAAGAGCGGCTTGCTCAGCAGCACGTTGTGCTTCTAAAGCAGCTTTCGCTTCTGCTGCTTTACGAGCTTCTTCGGCACGTCTTGCTTCCAATGCTTCCTGCTCGGCTTTACGTTGTGCTTCTAAACGAGTTCTAGCCTCAGCAGCCAAGCGTTCCTCTTCGGCCTTTTTGGCCTCTAAAGCAGCTTTTTCTGCTGCTCTTTGCGCTTCAAAGCGTGCCTTAGCTTCGGCCGCTTTTCTTTCTTCCTCCGCTTTGCGTGCGGCCTCAATACGAGCAGCTTCAATTCTACGTTCTTCTTCAAGACGTTTTGCTTCCGCTGCTAGTCGAGCTTCTTCTGCTTTACGAGCCACCTCTAGCCGATCTGCTTCCGCTTTTCTCGCTGCCTCGATACGTGCCATTTCAGCTTTACGAGCCGCTTCCGCCTTGCGAGCTTCCTCTGCTTTACGCTCTGCTTCGGCTTTTTCAGCCATCTTGCGCTCAATTTCAGCATGCTTGGCCTCTGCAGCCTTTCGCAACATTTCGGCTTTTTCTGCAGCTAGTCGAGCCTCTTCAGCTTTTTTACGAGCTAATGCTTCTTTCTCATCTTTTGCCTTTTTAAGTTGTGCTTCTTTTTTTACATCTGCTACAGCTTTATCGCTCAACTTTTTAGTTTCTTCATGAGCAATTGTTTCTGCCCGCTTAGCTGGACTTTCAATAGTAGATTTTTTAGTATCTACTGCTCCTTTATCTCCATCTTTACCACCTACAGGGCCTACAGGTATTTGTGTGCCCCCTTGAGTTGGATGCCCTAAAATATCTTTAACATCTTTCGGCACATTAACAGCAATAGTTTGATGTTTTTGTGGATTTGCAAGAGATTCAGGAATTAACAAGAAACGAATTGGCAAATTCGATGCACCGGCTGGCATAAAGTTTAATGTTAATAAATCGCCCGCATTATAATTCCCTAATAGACGACTATCTAATATAGTACCTTCCCCTAATGCGGAAATACCATCTTCACCACCAATGTGATAAGTTCGTGTATCAGTCTGTCCCCGTCTAGCACCTTGTTGATGCAATGCTTTTACCATAAAGGAACCAGAATAAGGTCCCCCAAGAGGGTTAAAATACAGTCTAAACGGTTCATTCCCCTTTGTAGGAATTTTTAACGTATACGATACGCCGTAGTTACCACGGTCACGAACAAATGCTTTATTTTGCATTTCGTCTACACCATTGATAAACGTATCCTCTCGGTCATTACCAATTTCTACAAAGGCACCACCTAAAGAGGTATCGAATGGTGTAGTAACCTCCATATTACGCTTAGCACCAGTATAAGTACCGCGTAATTGTATTTCGTCGATCGGAAGGTTTTTCACCCAATGTGATGCATCTACAGGGTCCATCCCCATAGGCAACATCATGACACGCGCAAATATAGGCCCTTCTGTTTTAATATCTACAATACCCGTAAATAATGCATCTCGATTTACCGGTGTATTTTCTAAGTCACTAAAGATTAATTGGCGCCCTTGTGGTGGGATGCTAAGAGTATATAATGGTCTTGCATCTGGGCTTTCATTAAGAGGTTGCTCCAAATCCTTTCGAGACAAATCACGACCTGCTGCAAAATAATCAGGTGTAGCTACAGATTTTAATTGTCTCATGATATGTACTGAAGTTGGATAAGCCGTTTGGTTTTCTAAGACGATAGCAATCTTGTGAGGTAAATCCATTTCATTTACATGATAGAAATAGATACGACCATTGCCATTAATTGTACCTGCACTTAACGTACCTCCTACAGGTCCTACATATTCAGGACTATCCGATAGGAGCAATGTATCCGTTTGAGACACCAACGATGGTGGCAACGGAGAAAACTGAAAATATCCAATTGATTGTAAATCTATATCACGAGCTTCTACATGGCCTGTAAGGGCAGCCATGGCGGCCATAGCCGCAGCTACACAATATCTTGATTTATAGGAAAACATATATTATTACCTCTATACTTCTTCGAGCCCTAATGGGTCATACGTAAGTGCTAATGCTTCAATCTTCTTTAGTCGATGGCCAATTCCAGATTTAGATAGTTTCCCCTCCATCAACTCTTCAAGTTCTTTTAAACTCGCTTCAGGATTCTCCCACCGAAGTCTTGCAACAACGCGCAACTTTTCAGGTAATTCTTCAATGCCGATTTCTCTATCAATAATACGGATTGCTTTTACCTGACGAACTGCTGCATCTACAACCTTCTGTAAATTTGCAGTCTCACAATTGACTTGACGATTAATTTGATTCCGTACGGTTTTCATAATCCGCACATTTTCAAATTCCATAAGCGCCGATTGAGCCCCCATGATTTGCAAACAATTTGTTACTGCATCCCCTTCTTTAAGATATACTACATACTCTTCTTTCCGCTCCGTTAAACCTGCATGAATGTGAAAGAGCCGTAATACATGGATAATTTCCCTCGCAAAAGTCTCGTTTCCCGTCATAAACTCAAGATGGTAATCACTTTGTGGTTTATTAACAGAGCCTCCCCCTAAAAAAGCTCCCCTTAAAAAGGCACGTCGCGCTTCCATTGATTTGAGCCAACTACGAGGGATTTGTTCGCTCACAGGCCATAAAGCAAGATCCTCTAGAGCCTGTCTGCCCTCTACAGAGGGTTCTACAGATAGCGTATACATATTTTTTTTACGCAAGTTTAAACCTTGTCGTACTAAAACATTTGTAGGTAATTCGTATTGCTTTTTCAAAATACCAAGCAAACGACGAGCTACTGCATTATTAGCCGTAGCCAAACGAATGCCGACGGCACCTTTCGTCCCCAAAATAATAGAGCCGCCCATACGCAATAAGCAAGACGCTTCAATTTTCATGGCCACATCCGCATCACTAGAGGCTTCATATTGGCATAATTCATTTTTTACATCTTCTGCAAATGACATGGGCATCCCTTCTCATTAATGATCATCTCGTTGAAGATAATACTCTAAGATATGCGGTTCAGTGTTAGATTGCATAGCATGAATAATATCCATAATAACTTTGCCTAACCGTTCAGGATCATGAACAGCTGGTTTTTGAGGGTTAATTAAGGTAGCTCGTATAGTGCGGATTCCTTTGGCTTGTAACTTTTTAGTATCTAATACCAATGGTTCAGATCCTACAGCACTATATTGTTCAACCATTTGAATTGGCAACGGCCCATCATTGGCAAGAACAGTATCTATAATTCCTTCACCGCCATGAGCAATTAAAGCCTCTACATGGTCATTTAATGTGTAGCCTGTAGTTTCACCCGGTTGGGTCATAACATTAGCAATATAAATTTTATTAGCCTTACTGGCACGTACATGAGAGGCCAACTTATCAGTTAGTAAATTTGGGATAATGCTTGTATATAAACTACCAGGACCTAAAATAATCACATCCGCTTCATCAATGGCACGTAATGCAGCCCCCTCTGGCTTAGGCAATGCTGGATCACTATAGATATGACGAATTCGTTTACCTGAGTGTGGTATATTACTTTCACCTTCTACAATAGTGCCATCTGTCATCTCTGCACGCAATTTAATGAACTCTGTAGATGAAGGAATTACACGACCACGGACACGTAACAATTTACTAGCCGCTTCAAGAGCTTCTTCAATATCTCCATCGTAAACTTGAGCAAGCGCCGTGATAAAGAGATTACCAAAGCTGTGCCCAGAAAGCTCATTTTCCCCTTCGAAGCGGTAACGGAATAAGTTCTCCATTACCCCTTCTTGTTCAGCTAGTGATACTAAACAGTTTCTCAAATCACCAGGTGCTATCATTTGAAAGTCTTCTCGCAAGCGGCCAGAAGAACCTCCATCATCAGCAACGGTTACAATCGCAGATAGGTTTGATGTATGTGATTTCAAACCACGCAATAAATTTGATAAGCCCGTACCCCCACCGATTACTACAATTTTAGGTCCCTTATCGAGTCGGATATTTTGAAAGATAATATCTGATACCTTGCTGTCAGGATTAGGTAGTACCGCACGAATAATCGTTTTTATAACCTTACTCGTACCGATGAGCATTAATACAGCGCCAATCGATAATACTACAGCCCCTACAGCAATGAGTACATTATAATTGTAAAAGCCCGTCATATTATAAGAAAAGGCAAGTACAATATCTTCAAGAACCGCAAGCCATTGATAGTTAAACATCAAGGAAATGCCAATAATTAAAAGACCTACACCACAACTAAATAGGGCAAGCCAACGTTTTATATTTAGACCCGGAATTAGCCACCGGAACCATCCTTTTCGCAACATAATCCCCCCTATCTAGTTATCAAGTGTTATAATTTCATGAGGATTATAATCTTCTTCTACATTATTTTTCATCATATCTCGATGTTCAACAGTGACACGATATCCTTTTTCTAACAAGTGAGAATATAGAGCCTCTGCCATAGCTACAGATCTATGCATACCACCTGTACAGCCTACTGCCACAATAAATTGAGATTTCCCTTCTTGTTCATAATTTGGCACAAGAAAATCCATGGTATCAAAGTAACGTCTTTTAAATTCCTCTGTTACTTCAAAGGAATGAATATATTCATTAACTGCTTTTACACGACCTGTTTTATGACGAAACTCGGGAATATAAAATGGATTTGGTAGAAAACGAACATCCCATACCATATCTGCATCGAGAGGAATACCATATTTGAAACCAAAGCTCACTACAGTAATAGCCATACCATGAGCTTCATCAACTTGAGCAAAGCGCGTTTTTAAATACTCTTTCAAGCTGGCTGTTTTCATATTAGTGGTATCAATAATAAAATCTGCTTTATGGCGTACAGAGTTAAGAATTTGGCGTTCCTTCTTTAGCCCTGTTGTAATTAGCCCATTGGGCGCTAATGGATGACTCCGTCGACTTTCCTTATATCGACGAATCAAAGTCTCATCTGTAGCATCCATAAATACAATCTCAAAATCTACCTTCATATCTTTTAATGTATCTAAAGATGAAGAAAGGGCTTCGAAAAATTCGCCACCTCGAATATCTACAACAAGAGCAACGCGATTAGTGCGTTCTCCACCTTGTCGGCAAATTTCACTTAATTTAGGAATCAGCACAGGGGGAATATTATCAATACATAAATACCCCATATCTTCTAAAGCTTGCAATACTTGAGTTTTGCCAGCACCTGACATACCTGTAACTATTAACAAACGAAATGCTTCCATAGTTTTACTCCATTATAAAAGATTACCTTCAATCCAATGGGCTACTCCATCGTTATTATGGTGACCACAAATTGCATGCGTCACAGACTTTACATGATCTGTAGCGTTTTCAACGGCTACAGAGTAACCGGTTTCACGAAGCATAGAAATATCATTTTCTGCATTACCAAAAGAAACGATATGTTCTAAACTAATATGATTATCTACAGCTAGTTGTGCCAAGGCACGCCCTTTTGACACATTGGGAGCAATGATTTCTAAAAAGTCTTTTTGGCTACGAACGAGAGTCACCAAATCACCGACCCTAGGAGTTAAAATTTCAATAATTCGGTCAATGCCTTCTACTGTATCTATGGCAATTAGCTTATTCGGTTCAGAGTTTAAACTATATAACGTATCCCCTAAAAATTCTGCCGTAGCACCAGTCTGTTTTTCATAGAGATCGGACTGCCACGTCTTATGATGGCATAGTAAATGATCATCTACATATGATTGTATATGCCAATCATATAGTTTTGCTAATTCATAAATACGACGTACCACTTCAATAGAAACAGTCTGTTCAAATAGCTTACATCCTGTTTCTAACTCTTGAATGAGGCCACCAGAAAATAAAATCATCGGCACATTACCCAGCTTTAACGCCTGTCCAATAGGCTTAGCCGTTTGGTACATACGCCCCGTAGCAATCGTAATGGCAACTCCCTTTTGCTGCAACCGATGTAATACATCTACTGTATAGTCAGATATAGAATTATCGCTACGCACCAAAGTTTCATCACAATCGATGGCAACCATTTTAATATGAGAAAAAGAAGGATTCATGTTCGCCGCCTTTATAGAAATTTTAAATACTCTTTATTATACCATTAAAAGTGGCACTATAGATAGAAATAAGCGGTAATAACCCTAATAATGATAAGAAAGTTTACTCATGAAACTTTCATTGAATGTAAAAATCTCTAGTATAGATAAATGATTCTATATTAATTAAGTACACAGCATCAATGAAACACTATAACAAAAAGCCTCATATAATTTCATATTAAACACAAAAAAGAGACTCCCGAAGGAGTCTCTTTCATATGAGTAACTATCAAATTAGAATTTGTAGTTAAGGTCTGCACGGTAGAAGTCAGCTTTATCATTACCGTTTTGATCTTTCCAATCAAAACCGTAGTTAGCTGTTAAGCCTACGTTGTTTTGCAATGCATAGTCAACAGTTGCCATCCAACCTTTAGCATCTGTAGTGTAGATGTGGTTGTAAGTAGTATCAATGATAGGAGCATTTTCTTTTGCGTTGAAGTATTGACCTTTTACGCCCCAAGTGCCTTGTTTTTTGATATCGTAGTTACCATAACCTACGCCTGCTGTCCAAGCTTGAGATTCTTCAAGGCTAGAAGCTTTCAACCATTCGCCACCAACCCAAATTTTATCGAAGTTAGCATCAGCATTGAAACCATATACGTTTCTAACATCGTCATCTTGGTTAATACGGTCATAGAAACCACCAACCATAGCATGTTTACCAACTTTACCATTAACATTTACGATAAGATCAGTAACATTTTCCTCTTTAGTCAAGCCAGCTGCATCGCCAGATACCATGTAACCGTAAGCTACTTGTGCATTAACTTTGTCATTACCAGCATTGAATTGAGCACCATCGAAAGTACCATCAAATGCTAAGCCACCACCAACAACTTGGCCGAAACGACCAGCTTTCAAGGATACGCGTTCGCCAAATTTGTGGTTAACATATGCGCGGTCGATTGTAGCATTTGCTTTACCTTCACTAGTGGAGTCACCCAATTCGAAGTTACCAGAAGTCAAACGAACAACTGCGTCAGTGCGATCGTTTACTTTTGCGTTGAATTGTACACGTGCACGAGCGTCGAATTTGGATTTAGCATGTTCAGCATCTTTATAACGAAGACGAGCATCACCAGTAACTTTTACGTTACCAACGCGGTCTTCCAAGCGAGCTACACGAACGCCCAAGTTGTTCAATTCGTTGGAGAATTCATCAGCCAAAC